>SDBT01001007.1_pt1 | contig 47806 bp, 60 predicted proteins | sample 2277101 | NCBI WGS metagenome assembly SDBT01 (sample SAMN10404973, study PRJNA504765) | marine sediment metagenome | isolation source: marine sediment core GS10_PC15, 103 cmbsf | place: Arctic Ocean: Southern Knipovich Ridge | collected 2010 | reverse complement strand
GTCCGCCAGATCGGTCGCGTCGGTCACTTGTGCGATCAGGCCATTGATGTCAGCGGCCGTTCCCAGCTCCAGCGTTCCCGCGCCCACCAAGGTCGTCAGTACGCGGGCCGTAAGATGCTTCAGCAGCACAGAGCCCGTGATGGTTGACACGGCAACTGTGCCGACCGCACCGCTGCCAGCCGCGCCGTCAAAGGTGATGCTCTTGATGAATCGGCGCGGCGTGGCCGTAATTAGATTCGGAATGCCCATGGTCAGCTTACTGTCAAATGGTTTTGGTTTTCGTTACCTAGAATCTTACGATCGCTAGAATCCTACGAGCGTTGCGTATTGCACGCTGGCCGGAACATGGTTGACCGGCAAGGCGTTGTCGAGCGTGAACAATTCGGTGGCCGTTGGATTGCTCCGTTTCACCACCCAATTTGACATGCCAACCCGGACCGTCTCGGGTCCGCCGTCGAATTCGGCGATCGGCTCGCTGCCCAGGTACATGCTGAAATTGTCCGTTGCAACGGGTGAGCCCATAAAGACCGCATTGTTATCACCCCAATGCTTTGTAAATGATTCGGATTCCGGGACACCCAGTTCCAGGCCATCGTCGCTGATGTGCCACATGATGCCGGGCGAAGAATTTATTTGCCCTATTTTTTCGTGCATTGGCGATCCATCCGCCCGCGTTCCCGCCTCGCGTTCAAAGACTTTGAACGGTGGATTAGCAATGCCCGCCCCGGCTGCTACGTGATCGTTAGTGATCACGTTTTGCCACATGGCGTTGGTCAGATGGATATGCTCGATCGGACCGACACCCAGTTCTTGGCGGGCCGCGTCGATTTTTGTAATATCTCCCGGGATGTCCGCACTCGGGTCATTCCACGGCACGGTAATCAGATCACCACCGCCAAGCATATCGAGCTGGTCCTTATTGCCGGACGGCATGCCGAAGTTGACCCGCGAAAGATTGCCGCTGGACGTGTAGGTAAAGTACCAATCGTCGCCATCTTCGTGGTAGTAAAGTGAATCGCGCAACATGCCCACGATCATGGCGGTTCGCCAGTTGCCCGCCCGTTGTGCTACGGGAGTAGCCTGAAGGCGAATGTATTTCTTGCCCGCCTCATCACGTATCGCGGGGTCATCAATGCTGGAAATATTGTGAATCTCTTCGGCGATCAATCCCACCGATTCGTGCATTCGAGGGTAGACAAATGGCACTTTGCCGATCGGTCGACGCGATCGCCGTCCGGCCGCCGTTCCCGGGGTTCGGCCCATTCCGATAGTCCGGACATTATCGAAGATGTGATAACTGCCCTCTCGGCCATGACCGAAGAACTGTTCGTTCGGTCCGCCTGGACCCATGCCCATGAACTGCAACAGCACGTCGCTGCTGGCGGCAATGCGGCTGACAACCTTGGTCAGGGTGATCGGATTAAGAATATCGTGAATCGATGCCATGACAGTTTTGCCTTATTGGTTTTTTGGTCTGACGTCAGGTCGCTAATTCGGCTCGTGAGTTGGTTGCTTATTAGGTCGCGATGCCAAGTACAACACCGGCGGTGACACCCGTTCCGAGCGGCGGAATGTCGTAGGTCACCAACCACTTGAGCGTGGTGCCGACGTAAAGGGCCTCGGCGAATACTTGGACGCCGATCTGATCGCCGGCGGTCGTGAACGTGAGTGAATCGGCCGCTAGATCGTTGCCAACGATCAGGTTGTCACCCTCGGCCGAAATGATGGCCATTTCGTGTTCGCTGGCCCGTAGGAACTTGAAGGCCAGGCCGTTGGCGATCGCCGGCAACGTGAAATCAACGTCGGCCGTGGTGGCCACAAATCGCTTGCCCGTATCGGCGGCCACCAGCGTCTTGTCGGCAACAGTCTGTTCGTTGGTCCAAGGCACACCCAGGAACGATTGCTTGTTGATCAGGTCATCGTCGAACAGGAACCGGCCGTTGGTACCCATTTGGGTGCGAGCCTGGTCGTCAAGTAGCAGCAGCCTTCCGGCTCTCACGAGTCCGCCAACGATCACGCCAAAGTGCCGATCGGCATCATTGGCATCGAAGTCGGTGGCCTTCAACTCGATCGGCAAAATGGCTTCGGCAATTTGCGTTCCATCGGAACCGTCCGGGTCGTACTCTTTGTATTTGCCCGTGGCGGTCACCTTGCCCAAGATCAAACCGGACCGCAATACGGTTGTCGGCGTATTGCCGGCGTCTCGGGTTGCCCCGTCAATGACAGCGCTCTTGCGGATGACGATCAAACGGCCCAGATCGCTGCCCCAGAGAATTTCAGTTTCGGCCGTTTGAGTCAAACTGCCGACGCCACTGGCTCCAAATCCACCTGCGCGTGTCATGTTATGGTCCTCATTGTGGCCTTAAAGGGCCGTTTGTTTTGTTCGGGTGTTCGGTTTGCTAGGCAGTCTTTTGCGTTCCAAGAACTTCGTCAGCCAACTTCTCGGCATCCTCTCTGCTCACTTCATTAATCAAATCCTTCGGCGGATTGGTGGAATCTAGGTCCGCATTCGACATGCGAATACGCTGTTTCGTATCCCATAGCGATCCGGCGGGAATCTTCTCGCGATCGGCAATCCAATCTTCCAAACGACTGGAAATCGGATTCCCGCCCTTGTTGAGACTAAGCCGGACACTGTCCATGGCGGACAGCTTTTGTTTGTGTTCGACCGGCGTGCAACGGCCCGTTCTGAGAATGTTGACGAGCCTGGTCGTCAAGTCTTTACGATGGGTTCGCTGGGCATACGAAAGGGCCGTCCGCCCTTGCAGGCCGAGTGCGGCGATCGACGGTCCGACAGCATCCAGATCTTCGGCGTCGGTCGGATCGCCCGGTTCGTCGATGTCACCTTCCTGCGCCTGCGCGGTCAGCAAGGCTTGCTCCAGATGTTCGAGGAAGTTCTCTTCGTTGGTGTCTTCGGACAGCACGATGTTCATACCGACCAGCGCGTCGATGACTTTCTTCAAACGACCGTCGTTATTGACAGTCGAAGAATCGCCCTCATCGTCGTTTCCACTTTTGTCGTCATCGTTGGGTGCTGCATTTTCGTCCATCGAATCGTCCTCGGCCATTCGGAAAAGTTTTGTTTTCTTGCTGTCCGCCAGGCCCATTCGCAGGCAGCAGGCGATCGCATTAACTTCTGAAAATTGTCCTTGCGAGTTGTCGACCGGATGATTCACCAAGTCGAGGTGCGTGATGCAATCGCGATAGTTCTTGCCCCGACCGTCCTGCCACGTTGGAAAGACAACCGGCGACACTTCGACCACATTTTCACGCGCCTTTTGAATCGCCTTCGGGTCGCGTATATCTAGGATGATATTCGCGTGATTTCCATCGGGAGCAACTTCGATCGACTTCAAGAATCCTACGGAATCTTTGGCCGATCGCGGGCCGCGTCCTGTCGAGAAAGCCACCGGCGCCAAGTCGGCGTCGTCATCAGCGTGATCGAAACTGATTGGCACACCGAGTCGGTTTGCCATCATGCGGCGATGGGTGGCTGCCCAATGCTTGAGCCGTTTGGGCGTAACCTTTACTTCGCCGTCGGGGCTCTGGTACGTTCCGACTCGCAAGATTGCTTTTTTGAATAACGGCATGCAGGAAGCATTGACGAACCGCCGCTACAGATCAAGCAGAATGCGAAAAAACGTGTTGCGAGTGTTGCGAGTGTTGCAAGTGTTGCGAAATTATTTCCGATTGACGCTCGTTTCGTGCATCAAAAGCCGCCACCGCTACCACTAAAGCTTAGCGAACCACCCTCAGCTATAGTAATCGCGGCTGTCAGCACTCCGTCTGGATCCAGGATCTCGCATCCGTCCGAAATTTGGATTGCCGACCAGGTTTTCGCGCGATGATCTTGGGAAAAATCAACTACACCACTGATGTCTGCGTCAGTTACAGTGCCAGTCGAATTCCAAACTAGATTGCTTCCTTTTCCCATAAACAAATTGGTTACAACCTGATTCCCGTCGACCTGTATATTCCCGTCATTAAGAGACATTTGCGTCATAGCACCCGACGTGGACGACGTGTCCATAACAACCGTGCCTCCATTGAGTTGAATGGCGCCGACGTCGGTTGCCGCGCTGATTACCATCTCGCCGTCACTGACTTTGATAGTGCTGTAGTTTGCGGCGTCACCACCAAACGGCGCCGTATCAACCAGGCCGCCAAAAACGTCCAATGTGTTAGACGCGTTGGTTCCCTTGAGTAGAATAGGCGCTAAGTTGTTGTCGAGGCGCGAGCCGGAATTGTACACAAACGATGCCGTCTGGTTGGATCCTTTGTTGATCTTGAGTTGGCTTGACCCATCACCGGGGCCCTGGCCGATGTAAAGATTGTCTGTGTTGAGATCGAACCAAGTCGGACGATATTCGTCGTATTCTTCGCCGTCTACATTGCGTTCCGGCAGACCACCATTGCCCGTAAAAGATTGCTCAAAGAAAGTGTCAGTCAATGCGATGGCGGAAAGGGCACTCAGGCCGTAAAGAAGATCCACGTCGTCAAGATTTTCAAAAATCAGAGTGTCGGCCGCAGAGGGGAGCGCTCCCGTTGAATAATTCTGGCCAACCGAAACATCGCTCGGCCCGGAATTGGCCGTTGTGTTGACTTTGGCGATACTGCCAGCGGCCGAATCGGTTCCAACCGAATCGATTATAAAGTTACGGCCAGCTAAATCCGAAGTGGCCGTAATGTCCGGGTCGGCATCGGCCCAGGTTATTTCCGCGAACTCAGGGATCGTACTGGCGTTGAGTAGCGCGACCAAACCTGCCGTGACATCGGTTGTAGTCCCGGCGGTTGCCGTGTAGGTGATCTGCTTACCGTTGATGATAACCCACCAATCTTCACTGGTCACGACTGGACCGGTAACCGTGATGGTGTCCAGTTGAGCAATTTTGGGGGCATCCCCTCGGTAGGTAACATTAGCCATCGTTTTAACTCACTTGTTTGTTGCTGAGTGCGGAAGCGGCAAGCATCGCATTCATTTCGTCTTTATGGATCTTGAACAAACCTGTCGGCGTCCGCTTGGCTATCAGCAGTCCATCTTTGATCCAGCGACGAATCGTCTGGGCTGCCACGCCGATCGATTTCCCAACCTGCTCGGGTGTAAACCAATCACGATCTTCATCCGAAATACCGCCGGGACTCACCCGTGCCGGCCTCGGCTTTTTGTTGTTGCCTGAAAGGCTATCCCATTCATCGTCAGCCATAATCGATTGCCTCTTAGTTAAGATTGAGTACGCCGCCCCACGATCCACAGGCCGACTCAGTAGCTAACACTTCGTATGCCGCCGCATCGATCGAGTCAGCCGGTTCGTCTTTGTCTCCCGTCCAGGCCAGCCATTCTGATTCCAGATCTGGCTTCCAGTCGTTGTTATAAAGGGGCAAGAAAATCTCGCCGCGCTCCAGCTTGGACAAGAACGGACCGGCCCGAGATACCTTGTCTTTGCCGCCGGTCGCAATTGTTTGAATGGGAATCTCATGCCGCAACACGTCGACAGCCGCCACGCCCAGCTTTTCGTTTTCAATGTGAATTCGTTGGGGTCGAAATTCTTTGTGTGTATCGCGTAGGCCCTGGCAGAGATCGTTAAAGCCGACTCGCTTTCGCCATTGGTGCCGAAGTGCCAGATATTTGCCTACAGATGAAGGGGTACGATCCCATGTCTGAATTACCGTATGGGAGTGGGCGGCGTTCTTTTTTTGCTTGGCAATATCCTCACTGGTGCCCGCCGGATCGCAGGTTGAGGACCGCTGGCACTGTCGCTGATCGACGCGAACAAATACGTTGTTATCCTTGTCGAGTAGTTCCAGGAATTCACCCTTGACCCGGTAGTATCGCAAGTAATGTTCTCGGATCAGCGAATCCTCACGAATTGACCAATCGCCGTGCATCAGTCGTTCGCGTGTAACTGGCGGCAAGTGAGACAGACTTTTGCGATATTCTTCTTCGTCGATTGCCGGATTGTCGCTGATCTTGGAAGGAATAAACGCGGCGCCATCTTTGTAGAATACGCCGTCGCCGCCCTCCTTCAGCGCTTTCTCCGCCTCTTCGCTAATGAACTTCGACTTGACCCACACATGGCCAGCATTGCCCGGGTTGCTGGCCGAACGAACGCGCAACGGAACATCCAGATCCACGGTCTTGCGCAAACGACTAAACATGAAGTTATAGTCGTCTTCACGAAATTCGGTCAGTTCGTCGAATCCGATAAATTGGAATTCGGAAGAGCCGTAACGAAACTTGTCACTCGCACTATCGAGATATCCAAATTGAAGTGTTGCGCCGCTGGGGAAAGTAAAGCGGCTGTCGTTACCGTTCCAATGAACCTCTCTGTGGGTCTTGAGCCATTCGAGAGACCGAGGGATCAACCCGCCCGACAGGCGCAATCGTTGCGTATCTTTGCGAAGAATCAATGCGCTGTACGCGGGCACATGTACGAATTGCAAAGCACACATCAACAGGCAATCCGATTTTCCGCCGCCGGCCGCACCGCCAAAAAATGCTTCTCGGCAATCGAGTTCTAAAAATTGCTGTTGTTTGGGATAGGGCGCATGCGGACTATAGAGACTAAGGCCCGTTTGGTCTCGTAGCCTCTCCACCCGGACACGTCGCCTGCGCTCGCGTTCAGCTCGCAGCGCTATCGACACGTCCGATAAGGGCGTTGAGTTCGTCATCGGTAAGGTTGGCGAGATCATCGGTAGATAGATTGAAGTTGATGGATGGCCCGACTTTATCGAGCCCGTAAAGCTTGCGAAATTCCTCTTCACATTTCATCATGGCCTGCCACCATTTATGTTTCAGGCCGTTATCTTTGGTGTCTTTGTAATTTGTGTATGCTCGGTTCAACTGCTGTCGAATCCGATCGCCCGACTGTGCCTGCTGTTCCTTCGTACTTTGCGCGTTGCGCTCGTTGTAGATGTTACGGCAATGCTTCAGGTCACCACTGATAACTCCCTGAGTCACGCCCAATGTATCCGCGATTTGTGTCTGCGTGTAATTACCGGTCAGGTAGAGTTCGGCGACTTGGGCCCGCCGCTCTTCTCGTTTTACCTTCTTAACTGTTTTGTTGTGATTCGGCATAACTGTTCTTGCCTGGCTATGTACCGCATCTGATCCCAGTGGCCGTTGTTCCGGTCACCCATATTCGTTTTGCTTCGATAGGATGGATCACACCCGCCACCAAGTTCGGCCAGACACCCACCGTACCGTCGATCATCGTAACCTTGACGTCTCCGGACACTCCCACAAAAATGCCGCGCGCCGGAACAGTAAGGTCGACAGTATCACTTTGCGAGGGAGTAAACATGCCACCGACCGGTCGGATTGCCCAATCGTTTTTGTATTCTGATACCATGACGAAAAATCCTTTCAACTATTCCAGAACATTTTCCAACACATATTTAGTTCCACTCAGAGGGCCACTTGCCGGCGTCGATGATCTTTTGGGCGGCCGCTCCCGGCAATGCCACGTCGCCGCCCGTCTCGACGAGCCAGTGATTTGTAACGTCGATCAGCTCGTCGGCATTCATTGACCACCAAGGCAACACGCCCCAATTGAGCCAAAGAATGTGCGAGCGTAACTCGGCCTTTTGTACGCGGACGTCCGGGTTCTCAACTGTCCAATCCCAACTATTCGGCGTTTCAATCGCACCGGCCAGTTTTGCTAGGTCATATGGATGCTTGCGGGCCGGGTTTGGTTCGACGTAGACGCTTCTCCCTTCGGAGAGCAGAGTTGCAATCACGTCATAATCACCTTGCCCCGCTTGTCCGCCGCCGGCCGCATCGAAGGCAATCGACACGTTCGCCGCTCGCACACACGACAAGGCCGCGACAATATGCCTTCGCAGATACCTCGCGCCCCTGTCTCGAGCAGCCGCGAAATCGGGATCGAGCGACGGCGTACCGATGTAGACGATTATCTCGCTGGCTTTGGTTTTGCGTTTGAAGAGTGCAACATCGCGGGCGAATAGAATCGGGTCACCCAGTACGCTCGTGGCCGGATTGGCTCGGCACTCGGCGAACTCGTCGAATTGCTCGTTCGTATTGGGCAACACTCCCCCCATCCTCGCAAAGAGTATCACCGGCTCCTTGATGCCGGTGGCGATGACCGTTTCCGCAATACGATCCAGCCACGGCCCCCAGCCGACACGGAAACATTCGTCAGGCGTGTTGATGTATCGCAGTTCCGCCGTCGATTTTTCAGTATTGCGAGGCGAGTATTGCAGTACGATCTTGCCTTGAGCCAGACAGGTCGATGCAAACGCCAGCCAGACGCAGAGGGCGATCGAGTAAAATAGACGGTTCATGGCGTGACTCCCCATTTTAAAATCAGCGACGTGGCGATGGTGGATCTGCGGCACCGGTGAGTGTGAGCGTCATGGCTTTACTCGATGGGTCCGATGGAAGGTGTCGTTAAACTACGTACGGCGCCGTTGGCGTCGTATGCTAGGCCCACTAGAGCGTTGCCGGCATTTTGCATCGCCGCGACTGGAGCGGCCCCGAGGACTGGCAGGGATCCTAACTCCACAGCACCAGCATCGTTGTCATATTTCTGCTGTAGCGTGCCCTGGGTGATCTGCCAGTAGGCGTTGCTATCCATGCGGGCGGCCACGTTGCCCGTCGCCATTCGTGCCTGCTCATTTTCTTCGTCAACGAGAGTGGCACTGATGATATTGTTGAAGGTTACTATGTTCCCAGCAGCAGCCGATGCGGACGCGACAATGATCTGCTCAAAGCCAGCGTCGGTCCCGTTTGCTCCCTGATCTCTTAAAATATAGTGAATATGATTATGATAAAACTCGGTACTCGAATCGGTCGTCGGGCTCGAATAGGCTAATCCCCTAAACTGTTGTGTCAGGCCGGCATCGGTGAAGTCGGCGGTGATCTGATTGTTCCACATCCAGCCTTTAAGTTCAGTTGGAAAAGCATAGAGCCAAGGACTATTGAGATTTGTTTTTAGGTTCCAGTCGCAGTTGATGATTGCAACGCCATTGCGGACCAGGAAAAACTTGCCAGTGATCGCACCGGTGTGTGTCTCGCCGATGATAAATGTGCGACAGTCGGCCAGGGTGGATGTTGCAACTGTGTTGGCCAGCGAGTTCATGCCGAGGCCAGTAAACGCATGGGTGCCGGCGTTGACAGTGCAATTATTAAAGATCGTCAGACCGAGGATGTCGCCGCCTGTCGTGTGGCCGCCAAAGGACTCCCCGCCGCCCGTCGTAGCCACTTCCGGCAATTCTCCAAACGCAAACGTAATGTTATCTAAGATCGTTTCCAGGCCGCCGCCTGGTTGGTAGGCGTTGTAGCCACGGGCACCACTTGACGGTATCGGCCAGGCGAAGGTGCAATTTCTCCACAACACTGATCCACCTGACCCGGATCCGTTCCACGTTGCGGCAACGTGTGTTGCCCCATACTTACAAACGCAACCCTTGACGACGGCTCGCTTCGTTCCTGTCACCCAAACAGAGATTCCGTAGTGGTGGCTGTTCGGGTCGTTGGCGTTCATCCCCCAGCCAAACGTATCGACGTTTTCTATTCGCACGCCGTCCGCATCTTGCACGCGGAAACAAGAGTGCATGTTGCGAGGGACCGCGGTCAGGGTGACGGTGTCTGGATCGGTGCCACCTAGATTCACGTAGAGCTTGTCTGCGATCCAGGCCCACGAGTTCGAGGTGCTGTTGACGTTTGCAAGAGAGGTTTGCCGCGAAAGCGGGTCGTCGCGATCCGCCTGCGCTAGCCACGACATTTCGGTGGTTTCGTCCATTTCGTGCGTCGTCCCCGACTCAAGCGTCCAATCTGAACCGCTTGAGTAGTCGGTAGCCCCGCACTCAAACATCGGATTGGCGCCGCTGCCGTAGGCGTCGATGGTTACATTGGGCTGGTCGATTAGGATGGCCGCCGCACCTGTGAATCCGCCGTCACTGTCCCCGTTAGAAATCGTTGCCGCTTCTTGCCACACATCGCCCCGATTAAAAAGAAAACGGACATCGCCTGAAGCGAGCAGAGAATCTGCCTTAGATAATGTCTTGTAGGGACTCCCCTGGCTGCCGTCTCCTGTGCCGTCATCGCCCGACTGGGAAAAGTAATAAGTTGTGGCACGCCCCGTCGAAAGTTCGCTGTCGCGAGCACTGATCCTCGCTCCGACCCATGTCAAAAACGCACCCGCCAATGGCGATGGTGGATCTGCGGCAAAGTCGAATATATTGGAGGAACCGGCACCACTTCCGATCCCCAAGTGAACACCTAACATTGTCATGCGATTCGATTGCCTTAATTGCCGTCCGGCTTGTTATGAATCTAAAGGCCGCGACCACCCAAAAACGCGGCCACCATGCAACCGATAGTTGCAACAGCCGTGATCCACAGGGCACGCATCGTGGTTATTCGTAATTCTTTCTTTTCTGCCTGCTCAATCCGGTCGACTCGTGTCAGCAGGCCGATCGTTCCATACTCGCTACTGCCATGGATCCGCCGCTGGTGTTCGCTGGACTTGCCGTTAAGCTGCTTGAGCTGTTCGATAATCTTTTCATTCTGGCCGGAGTGCGTGCGCAGTTGGTCGAAAATTTCCCTGGCTTGTGTGTCCGACAAGGCCATCGCCTTACTTCCTGTTGATGATGTTAGACGAATCGCGACGGCTTATCGTTGTTCATTTATCTGTTTCCAATTCCTCTACTCGAATTCGGACGATCGGTTCTCTGCCGTCGAATCGCTTTTTCACCAAGTCGCTAAACGGCACGTTCTCAATCATCACGCCTTTCTCTGGAGAGAATTGCAACTCTCCCTCCACCTCGAAACCGTTGCCGGTCCTTTCGTATTTCAGCACACTCATTGTGTTGTTTCCACAACCGCCCGGCCCGACGGCCTCCCTGCACTTTGATAAACATCCATGTTATCGAGCCGAGCGGGTTTCTCCGTCATTACTGCCTACAAGGTTTTGTGCGTCGCTCAGTAACGTCTCCCATCGCTTCCAAGGTCGATCAATTAAGACGATCATTTCCTCCCCTTTGGCCTCTACCTGGCGGGCGTGATCTTCAAACAGTGCATCACTGTCGGCGATCATTTCCCTCGCAATTGTTTCAGCTTCCGGACTCATGGTCATTCTGGCCCCGGTGTCGGTTTCGCTTCTGCCGGTTCTCGCTCCGGCAAGTGGTAGCCGTTGTCTTCCAGGTATTGCAACACGCTGCCGGCTTGTGTCTCGCGAATGGTTTCGGTGGTGTGGACTGCGCTCGGTTTTTCCCGCTGTCGATCAATAACGGATACGGCAATCCAAGTGGCCACACCACCCACGCCCAAGCTTCCCGATCCGAGCGCCGCAACCACGGCCGCCTTAGCGAGCCACGAAAGTCGCGACTTTGCTTCGGCGGCCAATGGCGGCGTAGAACCGTTTGCTGATTCGTCGGTCGTCTCTTTGGCCGCCTCTTTGGCCGCATGTTCGGTTATTCGCGAATTCACGATATCGACTACAACGCCGGTAATCGTCTGCTTGATTTCTTCCGGTTCGGGCGGCGGCGGATCATCGAATCCCTCCAGTTGCGTCGCCGTCGATGTCTTGGGTAGGCCCTGCTTTTCATTGGCGTTGGTACGAAACCAATCTGTAAGTTTGAACACTTCATGCCAAATCGCTTTACGAACCGCCTTTTGCTCGGCTGCTGAAACGGTCATACCGTGGCCTCCGCCGTAGGGTCCGGGCTCATCCCCATTTCTTTGGCCAGTTCAAGTACCGTTGCCGTCGCTTCGCGTGCCAATAGACGATCGCCGGCATCTAAGTATCCATTCTGTACATCCATCAACTGCTGGTGTTCGTTATCGCGCCGGGTTTTAACCAGGCCGAGAACTGCTTCGCACTGTTCTATGCTCAAACTTTCAAAACTAGACGCGCCGGCATCGTCCGAAGATTCCTCCGGCGCGTCGCTTTTGTCATTCACGCCATCCATGTCTACGCCTGCCTTTCTACGCCATGCCAGGATTAGCCTAAGTGACGATCACTATTCGCCGTCGATGATCGCGCCTTGTCTGGGCGAACCGGCAGCAGCCTGCAATGCAGCGAGCAAGCCCGCGTCATCCGACTGACTGCCTTGGGCTTGGATGATGCACGTTTGCACCACACCCAGGCCCTGAACCAAATTCTTGTCGATCACGCCTACCAGGTCAGAGCTACGCTCCGCGCCTCGGGCAATCAACGGGATAACAACTTCCAAAAAATCTTCCATGACAAAAACCTCCAAGGGTTATGGGGGAGGGTACTTTCCCCGTGACACTTTTCGTAGCGCTGACTCCACGTCACGCTTACCTCGAAAAACATCGATCGGTTTGCCGTCTCGATAGACGACCAATTGCGGTACTTCGCCGATCGGATACTCGGGCAGATCCGACCGACGAATGGAATGATATCGTTGGCGTGCGTTGTCGAATGCACTGCGCACACTCTTCCAGTAGTCGGCCGCCGTGTCGGCTACTAAGACCATGTGCGATGCTTGCGTGTCGAGAATAGCGGCCGGACCAATTTGGCCTTGGAGACCGCGCGGCCCTATCGGACCCGTTGGGCCCGTGCCACCTGTTTTGCCTATCGGGCCAATAGGTCCGGGCGTTCGTTGTAGTTTCGCGAGCAGTTGTTTCAGGCTTGCTATTTCGGCAGCCAGCTTGTCGTAGTCTTTTCGAGTTATGGCAACGAACGTCGTTTGCCGTGCCGGCTGGCGTTTTGTGACCGGCACCAGGCGGCCCGTGCTGATCGGCTGGCGATAGATCGGAGAGGTGAACCGGGACGTTGTGGAGCTATCCGACGGCCAACAGATCGTTTGAGCCCAGCCCGTCGTAGCCCACACTAAGACCGACAGCAACCAAAACAACAGAAACAACCGCATCACGTTCCTTCGTTCCATACTTCGTTCCATCACTTGACCCTTAGTAGTGGGAGGTGGGTTTCCGTCCGCGCCAACATGCGGGCCAAGCCGGCCGGGTGCATGGCGGCACTGTGAATTGATTTTGAGAACATGTCGACGCGCTTCAGGCAGACCGCAACCATTTGCGAACAAAATGCGTGCAACCCCTTTTGCATTGGCGCAACCCACCACTTGATAACTTTGGTACCGGAGATCATCGCACCCAATGTGTTGTAACTGTGCCCGACGTACAAAAGCGCAATCGATGATAATTTGTATTGACCTTCTGCTCTCAATCGATAGATCGTATTAACGCGAGCGATGTAGACGCGCCCTTTGTATCCGCCAATACGAAACACCGGATTGTGCGCCTGTCCGCCGCTCGTGAGCTGATGCGTCACCTCACACGGCTGGTCGCACATCGTGGTCGACTCGAAGAGCATCGCGCGACCATCGTACTTGGCGATGATGCCGACGTGGCTGATCTGTCGATCGAAAGCAAAATAGATCAGCAGCAGAACGATCGCGCCGATGACACTGAGGATCAGTTGTCCCCAAAGCCACCATGACACAACGGCGCCGATCGCCGCCCCAACGAACACCGACAGCGGCATCGTTACGAATGCGATCGCCTTGCTCCGCCAGCCCGAGCCGGCAAAGAACACCACATCGGCCGATCGAAAGATTCTGATTTCGTCCATGATTCTCGAAAGTCCAACGAAAAAACGGGCCGTAAAATCGGCGGCTGACGATAATAGCCGCGTTTACGACCCGTTTGATACGGGCGGCCTGGTTTGGCCTGCGAGTTGTGTTTTTAAGTTTATGGCTCCTACGAGCGTTTTGTCAACCGACGTTTAGACTTGTGGTCATGGCGGCTGGCCCTAAGTCGTTTAGGCGGTTCGATTTGAATCCGCCGCCCGTGTGTCTCAAACGAGATCGTCACGGACCGTCTGCCAGCATGTTTGATCGTAAATTGCACGTCGGTGCCGTCAATCGTGACAGTGCCGCCGATGGGAACATCCTTGAAAAACATCCGTGCCAATCCTCTTTTGTGGTTTACGTGGCGGCGGCCGTTTCCTGTTCGTGCTGGCCGGCCAGTTGCTGCAGGCCGTCAACACAAAGCTTGTTCAGCGATACCTTGCGTTGCCATGCCGCGTGCTTCAATTGGTCATGCAACTCGCCACTCAGTCGCACGGTAATTACACGCTTCGGCTTCTGAGATTTGTCCTGGTCGAACATGGGTAGACTCCTTTCGTGGTTGAGAAACGATCCATTACGCAGTCGGTGTTTGAACGGTCGGAACTTCAGTAGGCGGATCCGGCGCGGGCGACTCTGGCACAGGCGCGGGCCGCATCATCAGCAGGCCCTCTTGCATCATTCGCCTGGCCGCATCGTTCATGGCGTTGTGAAAGATCTTGAGGATCTGTTCGTTCTTAGTTTTCAATCGGCCATTGCGCGACTGCAATGCACGAATCAAGATCAATACCCGCGCGGCCTCTTCCGTGCTTAGTGGTTTCTTGTCGATAGCCACTCGCTTTTCAAACGCCACAAGTTCTGCCGCCGTGACGTTGGTTGTGATCGTTGTTGAGTTATTGGCCATGGTTGTGCTCCTTGCTTGGGTTGTTAGCGTTAAAATCCAAACAGCGGACCGGTCCTGCCCCGGCTTCAGAGTTCACGGCATCTTCTACCGCCTCTTGCGACACGACCTTTCGGTTGCGCCCGGTGTCATATAGCTACGCCGCCGCCGACTTGGGTTATTCATTTCGGTCGAAGCCTCTTTTGCTCTACAATGGCCTCAGTTCCAGCAATTCTGCCACCACCCCAGTATTGGATGTACGCACAGCTGTCAGTGCCATGTCCACAACAGGCATTCATAATCGGGCCTGGTAGTGTTCCAAGGCAGCCGTCATGGCCTTCCTTAGTTGGACCTTTCTTACATTTACCACAAATCCCTCGCTGCCCACTCCCTGCCATATCACTTGTGTAGTATTTCATGGTCCGCCGCCGACTTGGGTTAGTTAGTTGGTTTCCTGATACGCCAATCCCGTGGAAATGACCGGGATTGTAAGAGGACATGTTTAGCCACTGGGTCACTCATCGCATCACCTTTCTGCCCTTCGTGGCGTTAGTTGTCGTTGTCCGCACTTGCCCGCCATACGCGGGCACGGTCATATAACCGGCGGAAGTTCCGAACGGCTCATGCAGCATCACCTCCCTTCGCCACTGCCAGAAAGGCAATGGCGTAGTCGTCTTGGGATTCGTAACCGATTAACTCGTCACAGCCCGAAAATGACGCTCCCCATAATGATGTATACCTGTCTATTCTCAGATGGATTAGCACTTGTTGAAACCTCTCCCACCGCCCATCGCCTACGTCTCGCCACTCATGTGCAAACTCCAGGACAAGCCAACAATCGCGCCCGTGGAAGTATGGTCCGAAACCATCTAGGTAACCCACTCCCAAAAGTTTCGCTATTTCAATATCACGCTCTCTAACGTCCACCTCCCGGCTCTCCGCATTCGGCTCTTGGCTCGCGTTACTGGTCATTGGTGGGCTCGCTTTCTATTGGCTTCTGGTCCCACGACTTCCTATCGCCCTTATGATTATTTTTTCCGTCACGGAAAAACTTTGTCCCACCGCTCATCGTAAACCGGCGATCGATCCCACATCGCTTGGATCGTCTCACGATCGATTCTGGGGCACGTCGCCTCCGGAAAGTACCGGCACGCATCGCCTTCGCATCCTTCGCAGTCAAGCTCCGGATCGTACTCAGCGGGCACCCAGCCACGGCCGAGCGACCGCAAGTCCACCGCGATCAGCCGCTGTCGCACCATCGACGATGCCGTCGGCGCCTGGCAACCACGGCAATGGACCGTGCCGTAGGCGTCCCGCCAGAACGCGATGCCGTGACAGACTGGGCATGGACCGACCTGCGGTGTTGTCTTTGTCGCGGCCGTCTCTGTCGCCGCTGGCTCAACTGGCACTCGATTCGCAGCAACGATCATTTCAATCGGTGATGTCACTTTAGGTTCCATTTTGTTAAGCTGAGTCGACGTCAAGTTCACGTCACATACACGAGACGTGGTTAAACCTTTTCGTACCATTGGGTTACGAAATCACGTCACGTACGTCACATGAAATTTCCATTCTCCCCCATACATGCGTGTGCGTGCGCGTGCGCGCGTGTATGCGCATATAGATTTAAGAACTCTTACTTCTCTTACACTCAGTTCAGTAAGAATACATATGACGTATGTGACGTGACGACGTAACTCCTTTGATGACAACAACTGAAGCACGTCAACTGTTGATAGATTGCATGTGACGTACATGCGACGTTTTCCGCTTTTCATATGACGTACTTTTCCGGACATCTTTTTCAAAACTTTCGTTTCAAAAGATATTTGTTTTAATTCCTTCGTAAACCGTCACGCGATCACCATCGCTACCCAATCTTCTTTTTTGGCAAGATGGAAATTGTCTCTTCACCTGCTTTCCAAGCATCCGTTCACCGAGTGGCTTATACCCGTTTGAGTCGCACCATTTTCTATATTCTTTGTAAAGCTCCAGGGTTTGAGTGCTGCTGTATGGGCTTTCTTGGCAGGTATCCGCCAGAAAAATCATGGCTGGATTCGATTCCGATCGATATTCCGCCAACGCCGCATCGCAGACCGATGATTGCGTGAAGTGGCCCTGATCGCGAAGTCGATAGAGCCCCGCGATTGCCCAATTAAGGATGCCAGGAAGCTCGCCAGAGGCTTCCCACCACTGAGGCTTGTCCATGTTGCGGATCTTGTCGGCGTCCATTATCTGGATACGCCAGGGGACCAGAATCATCCGTCGCCAAATGCCGCTCGATTTGTCGCTGAACCGTGGTCTCGAGTTGGTAGCCATCATCATGCGAGCTGTCGGCGTGGCGCTGATGCCCTGAATGCCCTTGCGGTCGAAAAACATTCGATCGCCGCTGGTGAATGATTTCAGGTGCCCCTCAGCCACGGCGTCGATTTCTCCACAGTCGGCCGCGATGTTGACCAGCTTGCCCAGGGTTTCGGTCAGAGCGAATCGTTGCGAGAAGATCTCCAGCGGCACATGAGACGTGTTGTCCTGTCCGATCATCGCCTCGATCGCCGCACAGTAGACGCTCTTTCCGTTGGATCCTTCGCCTTCGTGAACCATGAACTTCTGCTGGCCCGTGTCGGCGGTCAGTAGGTAGCCGGCCCATTCTTGTAGCAGCTCGATTCGTTCCCGATCCTCTTCCAAATTCTGGTTGAGAATCGATTTCCAGCGTGGGCAGTGTGCTTTGGCGTCGAATTCGTACGGCAGGCAGACCGGCGAAAACCAGCGAAGTGATCGATCGTGAATCACACCGGGATCCAGCACGCCTTTTCGCATATTCGAGAGCAGTTCATCCAGGTCGAGTACGCCATTTTGCAGGGCGATATAGTTTTTGCTTGGGCCCGGCGCCGGCCCATCGATCCACGACTGCTGATCGGTAGCGTCTTGGATGAACTGCTCACCCTCCATGGCTCCGATCGCGTTTCCTGCCGTTGCCCGCGTCACCTTTTTACACCGCCGATCACCGTCCGACTTGCTATCTTCCTGGCTTTCGATATTGAGTCGATCGAATTCTTTCTTGATCGACTGGGTAACTCGCGCCCTGATTTCGTGTCGTTTTATTTTTTGGTAACGATATTCATCCCACTGCCACCATTCTTCTTGCCAGTACCGCAGCGAATTGGTAGGGCTGAGTCGTTTGAGAAACACCCCCGCCAGCCGGTGCGGATCGTCATCAGCTTCAAACGCCTCCGGCTCTTTGGCGTCGGTCGGCGTCGATTTTTTGGCCAGTTCAATGAGATCAAGGAACGTGTGGCCGTCACCGAAGTAATCGCGTAGATCTTTGCCGTGCTTGGGCTGGACCTCGTAGGGCAGGCGGACGTTGTGGACTATTTTCGCTTTTCGAGCGATGGCACTAGTCCACTTCTCGGCCCCGCTTTGGCCGGGCGTATCGGCATCATGGACGACTACGGCCCGGCGATCGGCAAACAAGTCCACAACCCACGGCTTGGGATGTTCGTTGGCACCGCCGCTGTTGCAAATGACAGCGTTGTGTTGCCTTTCTTCGACTGTTGTTACGGACCAGAGGGCCATCATGTCGCTGGGCCCCTCGGTTTTCCAAATGGCTTGCACTGTACTTGGTTTCATTGTGATAGCAACTAAATCCACCATCCCCATCACACCCGACTCACTGCCGCCCGTCGTTTTCATTTTCTCCCAAGTGGGATCTTCGCCCTTGCGGTGGAACACGGGCAGCGGACCGCCGGTGATGTTGTAGAGCACGTAACCGCACGGCGGCGCGGACGTCAACTGGGGTCCGTAGACCGGCAAGGCGATAACCGTGTACTGATCTCGGTAGCGAGCCAACTGGCCACCTGCAGCTTGCACCGCTGTTGCCGTAACCGGCTGCTTATGTCGGCACCAAAGGTCGACCAGTGGCTCGCACCATTTCATAAACGTCAGATTTTCATCGGGCTCCTTTTTCTTTTTTTTGCCGCCGAGTTTCACGCCCACCTTGTCGGCGTAATACTGGCGCGCCTCTTTCCAGTCAGCGAACCGGCCGCATTTGACCGCGAAGTCCCACAGCGACAGGTTGTCGCCATCGCCACCGTGATCTTTGTAGCGGCCCGTACGGACGTTTATTCCGGCCGACGCGTTTCGATCATCGCGGCCGTAGGCATGGCAGTCGATCCAGCCTTCGGAGCTGGGCGTCGAACCATTCAGGTCCAGGCCGAGCGCGCTGTATTCCTCCGCCACGTCCAGCGCAGCAAGAATCTGTTGGGTTTGTTGATCCGAATTCTTTGCCACCGCGCGGGACTCCATTCGCTCGCAAGTAAAGACGTCTTAACTAAACCGCCGCCGTTGGCTCAAGAATGATGTAGCTATCTGCCTCCAATGTGACCAGATCGCCGGCATCGGTTTGAACAACCGCTTCGCCATCCATTAACGCGTAGATGTCCATTTCGCGGTGTTGCATCAGGCTATGTTTTGTGCCCGCGTACCCGTCGATGTCTTTAATCAACTTGATTCTTGAATTGATTAAAAGTTTCAGTTTTTTGGTTTCTGTGGTTTCATCGCCGGCGGTTTCAGTTGCGTTACCTTCCGACTTATGTTCATCCGCGTCATAGTCGATCTCATCTTCGATCTCTTCCTCATCTTCAACCTCTTCAAACGGTTCATCGGTTGCGTCAGATTCGGACTCAGCCGCCTCTGTTGGCGTCTCCGCTTCGCTTTGCGTATACTCCGGATGCGCGGCCCAGAACTTAATCAGATCGTTTTCCATGTCTTCGGCTTTCTTCTTGCCGATGCCTGGCAGATCGACCAGTTGCTTATCTCTGGCGGTCCAATCGGTGATGCCACCCAGATTGATGATGTCGCTCTTGTGAACGATCTTGCAGACGCCCGGTGAAAAGATCTCTTCGACGGGCGTTTCACGCCACGCCTCAGCGGCGCTCTTGGGCTTCTTGTTTTCAGTCGGCGCCGGCTTCTTGTCGAACAGTGGCAGCGGCCGTGGCGGATTTTCGATCAGCTTGCAAAGGCTGGAGACCGAAGTCTCCCAAGCTTTCTTAGAGTTCTTGGCCGATTCCTTGTCGGACAGATACTCGACTTCCAACTCCCGTGCTTCGGCGTTAGCTTCGCGGATCAGGCCCAGATGTTCATGCTCGGGTGATGGCTCATTGTCGGATTCGGTGTCGGATTGTTCAGCCGCCGCTGGCTCGGGCTCCGCTCTCTGCCCTTCGCTCTCGACTGCCGGGGCTTCTTGTTCAGCTTGCGGCTGGCTGCTCGACTCTTCGGCCGGAACTTCCGTTGCCGGCTCTTCCGCCGCTGGTTTTTCCACTGCGACGTCCGACTCGCTTGTGAGTTTCTTCGCGCTCATCTTCATGGTATTCCCTCCAAAAGAATTTCAGGATTTGAAACGTGGTAATTTCCGCCGCCCGCCGACTGCCTACCGGGAAGCACGGCACACCGTAACGGATGCCCCATGCCATCATGGTCCGGTAGACAGTCTTAGGCAGCAGGCGGCTGCGCGGTGGTGGACTGCGCACAATAGTGTCCCAATCGGCTTCTACGACAACGGCCGCGTAGGCCAGCTTGGACATACGTCGGTACTCGGCCTCGAATCGATTGCGATGTTGGCCGAGCGTACTGTAAAGATCCTCCAGTGATTTGCGTTCGACCGTTACCAGCTTCTCCATGCCCAGAATCGAGTAGTCTCCGGTCTGCAAGAAAACCGACTGGCGCTCGATGCTCAGCGGCCGACGGTTATCTTTGGCGTCAGCATGTAGGCCGTCGAACGTATAGGGCGCCTTCTCGCGCGCATCGACAACAATCGTGAACGGCACGGGCATTGGTGTGATGATGGGTGGCATGGCTTGGTTAGTTGTTAGTTTTTAGTTACTGGTTGTCGTTGATTGGCTAGCCAAGATGTTATCCCGTAACGATCTGGCCTTGGTTGCGGCCGCACACTCTCGCCGCGAGCCAGTTGTTCCGTATGGCCATTTATCAACGCAGCCAGACCAATTACAGGTACTGTTGGTTTGTGAGCCCAGTACCACGCGATTCCAGTTGTGCTCATAGCCCGTCGTATTTCAGTTTTTTGGCGTAGGCCAAGAATCCCGTAATGAACTTGGCACACAACATCGACGGTTCCTTGAAGCTCTCGGCAGAAAGGGTTCTTAACAACATCAATCGGATTGACTTCAATGATTCTCATGCGTCCGTGCTACTCTTCTCGATTCATATCGTGTAACTCGGCCCGTTGATAATCAGCACCTCGGGTGCCACCTTTATTCGTGCGCCACGGCCACTCTGCGCGTGTAGCTGCTTGTTCATCGTGCAATCGACGAACGTCCAACCGTCGTACAGCTTGCGGATCCGCGGACAGTCGTAGCTGCTCACCACGATTCGAGCTCTCCGGTACCCGCGAAGAATTTCAGCCAAACGCCCGTGATCATCCTGGTCGCCAAAGAGTGATTCCGCTTTGTGGTTGAATTCATGCAGATACTTTCCTCCCCCGCTGCCTTTGGTTCCTCCGTTAGAACGTGTTTCTGCCGGGTAGGGTGGATCGACGTAGATGGCCGTTTCCGGCACGTCCTCGAATCGATCGAGGATGGTGAAAGCGTCGCGCCGTAGAATGACGACGTTTTGTAGCCGCTTATGCCAGGCGGGTACTGAGTCGAGGGCGTTCCGCCAGAGGACCGTCGGGGATCCGCCACCCTTAGTCCATCGCACTGTCAGTTGGTAGTTGACGCGAGCTGTACCCGCCGTGCCGTTGCGTCCCATCCAGCTAGCCAGGAAGTACCAGTAGGCGCGTTCTGTTCGTATTGGCCAATTGTGGTCGGCTGGACCCAATAGAAGCGACAGCGACGATTCGTCGTCAAGTTCTTTCCTCGCCTGCTCGAGCAGCGATTGGCAGAACAGCGCCGATGCCAATCGTTCGTACAGCTTCGGAGCCCATTCTTCATGCTGAATTACATGAGCCAGGTTCACTAGGTCGCCATGCAGATCGTTGACCGTTTCTTTTTGGCTCGGTTCTTTGGCAAACAGCACCGCCATTGACCCGCAAAACGGCTCAAAGTATTGAGTGTGTTTGCCCAGCTCGTCGACGATGCGCGGGGCCAGCGTCCGCTTGCCGCCGAACCAGGGCGCGAGCGCCCTGACTTTCATTTTCTTGACATCCGTGCTCATCGTTTACTTTCTTGTTGTCAGTCCGAGACGTTCCGCTTCTTTTAGGAACAGCGCCTTCGCCTCTTCCATGCCACAGGGGCGAATCTTAAAGTCGCAAGGTTCTGGCAAATCAGTCCACGGTATAGGCGGCGGACCTAACAAGTCACGCGATTCGGTTGCGAGCGCCTTAACATCGGCGTCGCGAATCACCTCCATGTAAAACCGTTCGTGACATAAGCCGAATCGGTCTGCGATTGCCTCTTGGACTCGGCGCTCAACCGCCTTGATTCCGGGGCTTAATTGCTTTGCCGGAGCACACACGTCACCGAAGCCCGTGTAGGCTTCATGCGCATCGTGAAGCAGTGCGTAGGGTGCCATGCTGTCGTGTACGAGATTGGCCACAAGAACCGAGTGCTGCGCAACGCTATAGAATTCCTTGGTATGACCCCCGAATCGTGGAATTCGGCTCAATACAGTTGCAATGACTTTGATAGATACGTCACGACTGCTTGGCGTTAGCAGGTCAAACTTTCGGTCGTCTAGCGTTTGCAGCCACGGCCTGATTATTCTTGTTTTCATTTTGTGTAGTACCTCCGTGCTCATGTTAGCCCTCAGCTCTCAGCCCTCTCCGCTCTCTTCACGCCACCACTTCCGCATGTATTTTACCGGCAATCGCGGGCGGCTCGATCGTCTCTCCGCTCTCTGTCACTTGCTCTGTGCCACTTGCCAACTCGCCCTCGATCAGTTCTCGCAAGAACGTCTTTCGCTTGGCCAGCGCCGGTGTCACGCACATTGCCTGGGCCGTGATCAACCGGCCGACTAAGAAGCAAGCCACCTTGGCCCGGCTGATCGCCGTGTAAACCCATTCACGCTGACAGACCATCTTGGCCCCGTAGTATTCGTCCAGCACCACAAAGGTCACCGGCACCTCGGAGCCTTGTAGCTTGTGGCAGGTGACAGCGTAGGCCAGGTCGAAGCTACATCCGGCGTCGTCACCCTTGTCGGCGCTGCGGAAGATCTTCACCACCCGACGCGGCGCGTCGAGCCGAACGATTGTCACCTTTTCGGCCGCTTCGATCACGCGGCCGATTTCGCCGTTGGCCACAAATACCTTGCCATCGTCGTCATTACCTTCGTGTCGCTCTTCGTCGATCGGCACGAAACCATTTTGCAAGCAGATGATCTTGTCGCCCGCGCGAAATGGCGAGCCCACCACGCCCTTTCCGGCGGGATTCAGTTCGACTTGTAGCCGCTGATTCATTTTCTTTCGCGACAGATTTGATTTCTCGTTGACCGCCACAATCACCTGGCAATCCCACACCGGATCCAAGCCCGTGTTGCTGATGTTGCCGAGAGCCGCGACGATCCGATCCGTCGCAGTTTCGACTCCGGCTTTGAGCAATTTCAGGTTGCGGCCCTCGGCTGGATTGATTTCCTTGTCGACCTCGAATCGCTGGCCGTCGCGGATAGCATGGCAGGCGCGGACGATCGTCCCCGCGTTGCGGCGGATCTTTCGCAAGTCGCCTGTTGCCATGCCGGCGGCGATCATGTCTCGCAATGGGGCCCCATGTTCGACCGGCGGTAGTTGATTGATGTCACCAACCAATAGCAGTTGCGTTCCGGGCGAGATCGCCCGCAAGAACGATGCGAACAGACCACACCCGACCATCGACGTTTCATCACAAACGACGAATTGAAAATCGAGCGGGTTCTCTTCGTTATGTCTGAAACTCCAGCCGCTACCCTCTTCATGTTTCTCGACTTCTAGCAGTCGGTGGACTGTGGTTGCTTGCACGTTGACGCCGTAGCCTTGCATCGCTTCGGTGACGCGGACCGTCGCCTTGCCGGTCGGTGCGACCACTGCGATTGAGCCGTGTCCATGCTCGGCGATGATCTTGGCGACGATCCGAGCGATCACGTAGGTCTTTCCCGTGCCGGGTGAGCCGCCCAGGATGCCTACCGCCGACGTGAGGGCGCGAGCCAGTTCCGTCCGCTGGTGGTCGCTGATGTCGATCGCGTCGATCTCGGGCCACATCGGCTCGTGTTGCGATAGCTCGGTCAGCTTTTCAGCAACGATCTGTTCCTGCTCGGCGCGGCGGGCTTCGGCCAGCCAGAGTCGATTCTTGCTGTCGCGCCGCGTGGCGATGATCCCCGCCCGACGGGCCAGCAAGATGGCGGCCGGTCCGTTGACATTGGCCCCGCTGATCTTTGCGCGCAGCGCCTCTTCGACGAATTTTACCGGATGCCAGGTGTGGCCGTTGTTGTCGCTCGCCAGGGCGTGCCAGGCACAGAGGGCCTGCCGTTTGAGTCGTGCCGGATTGTTTCCCTGTTTTGAGACTGGATCATAACCCTCTTGCAAATAGAGTTTGTCGCACCGCAGAAATCCGCAGCCATGAAACTGCATGAGCAGATACGGATTGTGGCGGATTATTTCGGCTGCTCTGTTGCCCCATTTTCGGACCGCCTTTTTGGCGGTGGCTTTGGGAAACCCCTGGCCACCGAGCAGATCGATCAGGTCGATCGCGCAGCCTTCCAGCTCTTGTTCGCCGCGTAGATACTCGGCGGCCTCTTTCGCTTTGGAGAGCGACAGCTTATCGACGGCCGCCGCTGCCACGTCGGGTGACTCGCGAAGGATCCGCACCGCATCACCCTGAAACTTTTTCCAGAGCGCCTGTGCAATGACGTTGCCAACGCCGGGCGCTTGTGTCAAGTAGCGAATGGTTCCCGCCTGGCCGTGCGGCTGGCAGCGGATGAATGTCTTGGCCTTGAATTGTCTGCCGAACCGGGCATGGTTCTCCCACGAGCCGTAGAACCGATAGGAAAGATTTGGCACCAGCTCGTCAACTTCGGCTGTCGCGGTGATGGTAATTGGATCACTACCACCGTTGAGTTTCATCATTGCTTGCACGATGACCCAATCTTCCTTACGAAACTTCTCGCGATAAAAGATGGCGGTGATTTCGACAGTCTTTGGCATGACAGGCAATTACTTTGTATTTGCAGAGGGGAAACAGTATTTATCCAATTTGATCTTTAGTTGCGCGTAGAGCCGGCGGGCCGTTTTCTCCCAGACCGCCGATCGCTCCGGAATGCTGCCCCGCGAGAGGCTGCAGGCGATCTCATATTCGTCAAACAGTTCTTGGAATTCTTCGTGATCGCGGCGAGAACGGAAACGACGCCGCATTTTTTTGAGAATGTCTTCGCTAATTCGCATCGTGCTTTCCAGCGAAAGGGAGGCGACGGGTTGCTTGTCTGGCTAGGTGTGGATGTACCTGGTAGCCCTTCAAAACAACCCGCCGCACTCACAAAGGATGACTGCCTATACGCTGCCCCACGCATCAGTCGCTGCTGCCGGCTGACCAGTTGCCACCGGTCCACCCGTGGCCGGTGCGCCCGTGACTGGTGTGCCCGTAGCCGGTGTCGCTGGTGCTGGCACTGGACCTGTCGCCGGCGCTGTTGTCCCTGGTGCTGCCGAATTGGCTGCCGGCGCTGTTGCCGGGTTGTACCGAGGCACGTCGACCACCTCGGGATTATTGATCCGCCAAATCGCCAACCCGTACTTGGCAACGTTGGTGTATTCCTTACCATCCTTGCCCTTGCGTTTTTCGACCTCGATGATGACCTGACGGCCAATCGCATCTTCTAAGTCGATGTCTGCTTCCGTATCGGGTTGCAACAGTCCTGTTGCGATGGCAAACCGAAGGTGTTGTTGCCCTGAATTTCCCGTATCCTTCTCGTACCAAAGGTTGTCCTGGAGCGTTAAACCTTCTTGTCCTGGCACCGTGCCGGCCAGAACCTGATACTCAACAATCGTAGCGTTGAGCTTTTCCTTGGTGTCGTCAACTGCATTGACAACTACGTGGTACTTCCCGGGCACCGGTCGTTTCGGGCCTTGGATTTCATTTTCATCGGTGACGCCTGCTGCACTCATTTTCATAACATTACTCCTAGGTTACGGATCGTTTTAGCTCGCTCGCGATCGCCTCACATTCGGCGTTCGTACGAATCATTCCGGCGGGGAATTTCAAAACTTGCAAGGCAACCCGCTCCACTGCCTCAGTGCCGTACGCTTGTAATAGTGGCCGCACGGCGGACGGCCAGTCTAAAAAGGGATGTCACTCTTGTCGGCCAGCTCGCTGAGCCGCGTTTTTACTTCCTCGGCCTGCTCGTAAGTCAATTCGCCCAAGCGGGCCACGCCGCGTTTGGCTACTATTTGGCTGAGTGCTTCGGGCGGCCATTCGAGGCGCTGAGCAAGCCCGATGATTTCGTTGCGCTGGTATGCGTCACAAAACGCGCCCGCGTATCCGTTGGTGGCCGGATCACCTGTGAGCTGCGCAGGTGGACCGCCGCCGGTCGTGACCAATGGTGACTGCGGTTGCGGTACCGGCGCTGGTGCCGTGCCTTCGTTGAGCCAGCGGATAATCGGGGCCATGAATTCGGGCCCCGGCTTGTTGGCTTTTACGCCGTCAACAGCCGAGCATCGTGATCCGCCCACCGTGAGCGTGTGGTCTGTATCCATGTCGGCAACGATGTCGAATTCGTACTCCATGCCCTTCCGTTGCACAGGAGCCATACCAACTCGCCTGGGGATCATTTTGCCTTTGTCATTTGGCTCTAGCACGTAATCCATTTTGGATCGCATTGTGGTGATTACGTGACAGGGCGACGACAGAATTGCTGCGATCATGCCTTGATGCTGTGGCGTCACGTCTTTCCAGGCGGTGAAACTGTTGCCACTACTGTTGTTGTCGACCTGCTCGAGCGCGCCGCCTTTGCCTTCCCAGGCGTGAGACAAGCTGTCGATGATTAGCACGTCAAAACCTTCACGGCCTGCCTCCTCGATCACGGCGGCATAGGCCGAAGGCGCGAAGTGCTGAAGTTCGCAATTTTGCCACTCCCAGGGGAATCCATCAGGTGCATCGCCTTGGTATTTGCGGGCCGAGCCATGCTCGGTATCGATCACGGCCACCCGCCCGCCCTCACTCAACAATGGAAAGGCGAACCGTAAGCTAGTGAAGGTCTTGCCGCTTTTAGCAGGTCCGCAGATCGCCATCCGCAGTTTCAGTTTTTCCCGTGTGGCGGGTGTGAACATCGTAGACATGATGTTGGTTCCTTTGCTTACTTACGAAGAATGGGAGAGTCGAGTATGTCTTCAAGAAAGTTGCTGGGCTTTTTACTAGTCGCGTGATCCAGGCCCTTGGTGTAAGCCTGTTCCAAAAGCTTTTTCAGGTTGTCAACGGACGTTGTGATCTTGTTGCCTTCGCGCAGATCGGAGTTCTTTTGTTGTATTCCTTTCCAGTAGTCGCGAAATGTCATGGCGCTTCCTTTGCTCTTTGCTCTCGTCACTCGGCTCTCGACTCTCGACTCAACTACGCCACCCCCATCCGAAAGGCAACATCGGCCGTCATGTCCAGATCGTTTTTCAGATACGCGATCGCGGCCGGCCGATCCTCGCTCCACAGCCGGGCGAAGTCGGCGCCACTGCCGGTTTTTCTACCGACTCCGAGCGCGCGGGCCGCACTATCGAGCGAAGCGAACCCGCCGTTGCCGATCTTCCACAAATCCATCAGGTCGACCATGATGCCGCTGATGTATCGTTCCTTTTCGATCAGCCCTTGCGGCACTGCCACGCCGAGAATCCAAGAGCGCAAGATCAAGAACGGCATGTCGAAGCGTTTGCAATTCCACCCGACCAGCCGATCCTTTTGCGTTTTGGTAATGATTGAATAGCGAATCCAGAACTTTGCCAACAGCGCCGATTCGTCCAGGCCGTCGCCGTCGATCGTATGCGGATCGCCGTTGCCGTTGTCGTGCTTGAACCCGATCGCCAGCACGCGGCCCGTTTCCGGAGACAAGGCTGCCTTATCGATCAGCTTCGCCCGCTTCTCGGCCAGGGCCTCTTCGTGTTTGGCCTTGTCCGCCTTGTATTTGGCGACGTGCTTTTGTTTGTCTGACTCGATCTTGGCGTCGATCTTGTCCTGATCTTTCATCTGGCCAAGCTTTACCGACTTCGGATCGAACGGCACCATTTCCGGAAACGGCTCGCTTTCGAGCATGGGTCCGATCGCCGCTTCGAGCTGATCGGCCGGCAGCGGGCCGGTTTCGATATCGAAGATGAAGGCCATGATTTCCTCCAAAGGGTGAAAAGAATTGTTGACTCCTAAAAATTCACAGATCAAAAAATGGTGCGGATTGGAATCGAACCAACTTCTTCCGGCTTATGAGACCGGTGAGATGCCTTACCTCCCCCGCACATCAATTGTCACGCCGCCTTTCCTTTCTCTTTTCGGATCCTCTCGTAGACTTCCAAGCGATAGATGTCCATTTCTTTCGGCGCCTCAACTCCGATCCGCACTTTGTTGCCGTCGACCTTTAACACGCGGATCGAAATGTTATCGTTGATCTTGATCGTCTCGCCCCGCCGCCTGGTCAGTACCAACATGTTTTTTCCTCCGTGAAACGCCAGCCGCCTTTGCTGTCCCTGCGCGAGCGGCATTCCATCTAATGCGGCCGGTCCATCGCGGCCGTCCTTTCAACCCGCCGAGTCCGTGGCGGGCGCTTCCATACTGGTTAGGCTGCTCCGAGCCGGGGCAACGTCGGTTGCTGTGACAACAGCGACTTTCGCTCTGCTGATTTCTCTTTCATTAGCGCCCGGATCTCACGTCCGTCATTGACAATTGCGTGTTGGAACGATTGGCCCGCCGGGCTGAGTTGATCCGTCGGAATAACTCCGGCAACAACAGTTGCTTTATGGATACGACGTGCCGATTGTTTTTCGTAACGTACAGCCGAGAAAATCTGTTCGTCGACTGTTGGTAACCGATAGCCAACGCCGGGCTCTGATATCAGGTGAATTTGTCGCGATTCGATCATCCACTTTTTCCAGTGTTTGATTAGCTTCTGCCACGGGGTTTTGTCTTTCGTGAGGCCGGTCCACTCTTCGATGTCCCGATGCTTGACCAGCGCTCCGCGTTCGAGCCCGAGTGTTTTTTCCTTCAGGGCGTTGAGTTCCTTGTCGATCGGATGCCGGTTACTGAGCATTTGTTGGAGCATCGTTTTTCCTCCGTGTTATGTTGTGGGCCATTGGCCCCCTTGCCGCGCCTAGCCCTGCCGAACCCGACCGCACCCGGCCGGACCCAGCCACGCCAAGCCACACCAGACCTGGCTTCATTAAGATTAGTTTTCTCGTTCACTCCATGCGCCATTGGCGCCCTTGCCTTGCCATGCCCTGCCGTGCCGTGCCGCACCTCGCCACGCCAAACCATGTCCCGTCTACTTCACTTTCTTCAACTCCACTGTGAATCGACCGAACGGACCCGGTCCCTTGGGAGCCGATGGCCGCCAATCGCACAGGCCTTTCGAGTTACCGGCAATCTGGAATAGCTGTTCCAGAGCCGACGGTGTGATCTCGACTGCTGTTACTTTGATTTGCCCTGAGAGCGACCAATTGTCGAAGCGGGGCCGCACGCGAATGTGCTTACTTTGACCGACCTTTGCTCGCTTTACGAACAGTTTGAAACCGTGTTTTTTCACGGCTTCCGCGTGCTCTGAAAAATCGCCTTCGATCGCTTCGATCGCCTCGGATGGAATGCGCTTGCCATTCACTTCAATCGGCAAGTGTTCGGTCAGCATGGCCAGCCCGCTTTGCGTGACCGACTTAAATGTGGTGGTGCCTTTCAGTCTAATTTCGGCTCCTGCTTTAAGAAGCGATGCCATCAGGTTGTCGGTTGGCACGGTCAAATGTTCGCCATTGCTGTAGCAGTACGTTTTCCACGTCCAAGCCGGACTACGATCGTCGCCCGGTACGCTTAGATTTTTGTTCTTGGTATCTTTTCGCCACGCCGTCAGAGTGTCTGACAACTCCACATCATCCGCATGGACGAGTAGTGGTGTAATTCCTGTCAGTTTGAAGTCAAAAAGCATTTCGCTTCCTTTCTGGACCATTGGTCCCCACGCCTTGCCGAACCTGGCCGAACCCCGCCCAGCCCGGCCACACCAAGCCCTGCCGTGCCGCGCCGAGATTGCTTGTTATTTTCTCATGCGCCATTGGCGCCCTTGCCTTGCCATGCCCTGCCGTGCCGCGCCACGCCAAGCCGCGCCGGGCCTTACCAGATACGAACACACACTGATCGCAAGCGCAGGCAATTCATCAGCCTCCGCAGGATTTCAAGTTGCTGATTGCAACCGGCGGCCCGTAGATGTGGGCAGAAGGTTGCGTGGTTTTTGTAAGCCACAGGATTAAGCGTACCCGTGAAACGCATATCTATTAGTATACGAGTGTAAAATAATATGCAACCCCGTTTTTGAAGAATCTGGAAAGTTTTTTTATGGCGACGGGTCGGATTTTCTTGGGCGACCTAGAGGAGACTTCTGCGTCGACTTTTTTACAGCGCTTTTCCGCTCGACAACCCACGTGCCGTTATCTAGCTGAAATCCACTAAGTTCTGGCGGATCTGCCCCAAGCCACTGGCATACCCTAGCTTTCGTACATCCGATGATGTCCGCAGCGGCCGTCGTAGATATGAAGGAATTTGACATTCGTTCCATGTTCACGGTTGACACCCTTATTGTACAGGTGTAAAAAATTAGTGCAAGTACAAAAACCGAGAGTAGTTACAAGGCACCACGCATGACGCCTCCCGGTCCTCGCAGATAACGGCTACTCTCGGCTTTGCTCAAGCATCCAGCATGTCAATGGCATATCTCTTGGTAGTCTGATTCAGTGGCGCACCTCCCGCACACAATACGGATAGGTTCCCCGCCGCCCTTGAGGCGAAAATGAACAGAATCTTCACCTCGACGTACCACGAAAATGTCTCCGCAATCAGTGCAAGTACATTCGGCCCATTTGTCATCGAGAATTTTTATTCCAGTCCATTTAACCTTCATTTGAGATTCCTGGTGTGATCGCGCCGGTCCCGTTGTGGGTATGGTGGCCGGCGCGATCTGTTAAACAATTACCGGTTTCAGGCCGCTTAGTTCTCTTTCAAAAAGGATTGTTGTTATGAAACCAGAACTCGTCATATCGCTCGAAAAGGTCCGAGACGGTTACATCACGGACGTAAACCAGGTTCGAGGTATCCTCAAAAGAGGAAAACAAACCCTCGATACTTTCGGTACTGACACCTTTAGAGAGTTGTACTTTGAAGCCCAGGAACGTTTCACCGAAGGTTTCGTAGAGACGACAAACGAGGAAGCTCCCGAAAAAGTTGCCTAATTTTGTCGCTCCAGGAGGTTCTCCAGGTTTTTCAGTCGATCGACAATGTGCTGACCCGATACGAGTATGGCCAACCCGATGTTGTCGATTGGTTCGTTTTCCGGTCGATCTTTCTTCTTTTCAAAATAATCTTCAAACACTTCGCCAACATATGTTTCGACGTCTGTACCAGTAGACATAATAATCGTCTTTCATGTTTGGGTCGCACCGGTCGAGCCCACGAAGCGTAGGCCGGTGCGGCCTGTTGAAAAATGTTCTCTTTCTCGAAAGGATCGGTTCCATGGACGAACGTTTGTTTCTTCTCGCAATGCACGTTGTTACTCAGTCACATACCAGCAACCTGTTGCCGGGCGAAATTGTTAAGCAAATCGAGCCCTTACTGTTGTTTGGCCTCGGCGAAAACACCAGTTCAGCGATTGCCGTAATACTGCTTAGACAAATGGCAGAGTCGCGTCGTGATGCCAGTCAAGATCTCAAGCGCCCTGATGTTGCTGCTGCCTGATTGTTACGAACCGTCAAGCTCCGGCGGCATCAGTGGTATCTTGCCGGTATCGGGGTGCTGCTTAATTTCAGCAGCCACTTGCTGCATGGCCTTTATAAATTCGTCTAGGTTAGAAACGTGAAAACAGACCTCATTTTCGTGGCCGCTTTTTTCGGTCTGGGTGATTAGAATCTGGTCACCCATGTATCGTTCGACTTCGATTTTTTCGTCCACGTTAACATCAAACATTGTTTAACCCCCTATGCCGTAAACACTTGCGGTTAGTGCGCGAGAGAGGATTTGAACCTCCACGCCCTTGCGGGCACTAGGCCCTCAACCGAGTGTGTTTTCCCCCAGAAAAGGAGTGAGTGATGGTAAACCGATGGATTCTAATCTCGCTCATTCTTGGCGTGACCATTACGATGCTTGCACCAGGCGTCCTTGGCCTGCGGAGTGAGGTGATGGAGCTACGTCGCCAGATAGCCAACTGCCCGACATGCCAAGGTGAGGATACCAACGTGTCGCTAGCATGGCAGGACGGAAACCGAACTGGGAGCGCGCTCGGAAAGGTGTGGGCTATCGAATGGGCCGTGGGTCAAGGTGCTGCTAGATGGGAAAACCCTGATGGAAACGATGGTGAAGGTAGTGGAAGTGTCTTATGGTCGCATGAGTTTTTACCGGCTGCCACTCGGGCGAAGTATCACGCGCTCGGATGGGAGGATATGGAGCCTAGTACGCCGGAACAGATGCCGTCAGAGGCAGAAGAATACTGCCCGCTATGCGAAGGCACCGGTGAGAAGCAAACAGCAGAAGAAACCCCCTCACAATAACCAGAACGCACAGTGCGGCACCGCACACAACAGCAAATTAGACCCGATACTTTTGGAATATCGCCCGCCAGTCAGTTAGATTAAACACCTATGGATTGACACCAGGCACGGATGCTCCCGTCTATAAGGGGAGCGTTATGTTTAAGGCAGACACTTCGATCGTGACACTCGTCGAACGCTACGTCGCAGAGCGTGACGTATCATCCACTTATGCGGGCCACCTGCGGCGTGCGGCTATTCACCTAGAGCGGTGGGCCGGACAGACGGTCATGCCGTCCGACCTTAGTGAATGTTTTCTGTGCGAGTTCTTGGCCGAGCTACAGCAAGGCAACCGGACCAACCGCACGGTCAACAACTACCGGCAATGTGTGTTGACAATCTGGACCTATGCGGCGGACCTTGGCTTGTGCCATCAGCCGGTATATCGCCGCGTGCGACGGTGCAAGGCAATCGCTCCGGTCGTTACCGCCTTTTCGCCGGCCGATGTTGCGGGCCTAGCGGTTGTCTCTCGGCGGTTCAAGTGGCCCGTGATACCGGGTCCGACGTTCGACGCGTTGATTCGCCTCGGATGGGATAGCGGCTATCGGCTGTCCGATTGTCTCGGGCTCCGGCCCGGCGATATTGCCGACGGATATGTCAACATCGTTGTCGGAAAGACCGGTCGACCACTCACGAGGCGGCTACGTCCGTCCACCTTGGCAGTGATCGAGGCGACCAACCCGGAAAACCGGACGCTGATTTTCCCCTGGGCACTGAGGCGAGAACAGTTCTACATTTATTTCAAACGAATCTGCCGGGCGGCTGGGCTATCGGGTGGCTTCCGGTATCTTCGCCGCGGCGGTGCGACGGCCTGTGAGTGCCAACAGCGTGGCAGTGCGGCCGAGTTCCTTGGACATGTGGATGGTGGGGCGGTTGCTCGAGCAAGCTACATCGACGCCCGGTTGCTTCCCGCAGCCCCCATGCCGCCCGAGCTGGGGTGAGTGAAATAAACACCGGGATATTTTAGCGACGGCGGCCCGGTTAAAGTCAGCTTTAACCACCTGGACAAACCCTCACCGCTGCCAGCCCGTACACCATGCTCGGACGCACAGCCGGGCCGTGTGCGAGCCGGCGGGTGCTGTTTCGCATCCTTGGACGTGGCGGGGGTGAGGGGCTACAATGGGCTTGTGTGAATTCGAACGTTCGAACAACTACCCATCTTAACAGTTCGAATAGGAAATCGAAACATGATTCGTCTCAGCTTGGTTATTCTCGTCTGGATCACTCCGCTCGTCGCGGCGGCCAACCAGTTCAGCTACTCTGTCGGTAACAGCCTAACCTGGGACGCCAACCCACCCCGGGTCAGCGACCTGGCGACGTTATCAGGTGAAACGCTGACGGTGGGCTACCATATCCGTTGTGGCAGTTCGCTGACGGCGATTTATAACGACCCGTTAACGACTTGCATCACACCCACGTTGTTTGGCCGCTGGGACCAAGCACTGGCGAGCTACGCTTGGGATATTGTCACCCTCCAGACGCATCCCGGAGTAGGGAGCACACTGGCCAGCGATGCAAGCGTAGCACTATCCCTGATGCAAGAGACCCTTTCGCAAGGGGACAACAACACGACCCAATTTTATATCTATGCGACATACGCTCGCACCGATTGGTTCAACGATAGTTATCACGAATACTGGTGGCAGCCGGTGGCCAATGAACCGACACAAATGACCCTCCCGCGGCGAGACTATTACCAACACTTGATCGACAACCTTCGACAACAGCAGGCAACGATTCTCTCGCCGATCTTACTGGTTCCAGCCGGGGATGTAATTGACGTGTTCGACCAGCTCATGGTTGCCGGCCAAGTACCGGGACTGTCTAGCGCGGTGGACCTCTATCGGGACCAGGCGCATCTCAATAACGTGGGTCGCTTTTTGCTTAGCCATACTTGGTACGCCACGATCTTCGGCACTAGCCCCATCGGACTCGACTCGGCGAGCCTGTTCCCTGCCTCGGCAAGCTGGCCAACCGACCAGACGATCACACCCGAACTGGCGGATCAGTTGCAGCGGGTCGTGTGGAACGTGGTCCGATCTCATGCCTATAGTGGAGTTGGCGTGCGGGGCGACATAAACGGCGATGGAATTGTGACGGCAGCAGACGCACCTCTATTAGTTCAAGCACTCGTCAACGGAGAATCCCTGGCCTTTCCTGGCCTCGATCTTTCCGTGGCGGGCGACGTGAACATGGACGGTGTATTCGACACGGGTGACATAACGGCGTTCAACGTCTTGCTGATTCCGGCAAGTGCGGAAAGTGTACCGGAACCAAGTGCGATGGTGCTGGCTTTCTTCGCATTAGCAGGCTTTACTCGCAGACCGCTTCGCCATGTTAGCTCTCCGCTCTTTGCTCTGTGCCGTTGTCGTAGTCCGTGCAGCCCTCACAGCAGGCTATCTCGTCAATCTGTTTCGCCACCGTACATCGGTCGTGCAATTCGCAGGAGAATACGAACAACTTCACCGTGCCGGTGCATGTCTTGCATTCTTCTTGTCCGATTTTCTCGCCGGTCCAGTATTGGCAAGTGGTGTGGTCGCGTGGCTTCCCCTTGCAGTTGCGGCGGGGTGGTTTATCGTAGTCGTGCTTGAGACGGTAGCCGCAGCCGTTCTGGCAAGCCGCTCCCTTAGATGCAAAGGCGAATATGCAATCATTCATAACACCGTTACGGTTACCGTCTTTCCTGACACCGAGAAGCACGAAGCAAATACTGTATCACTATCAAACCAATCATGCGTCGATGGCCATTCTTGGCAATCCAGCGGAAGGGTTTGGTCTGCATGAAAACGGGTTTTGTCGCCAGTGGGAAAAGAGAACCACGCTCTAGTGCCCGTAAAGCTAGGTGCGTAGGCAGGTGTTACTGCATGCGAAAGTGTAACATTCGCACCCCTGCTGCTACAATTCGGATCGGCTGTGATGTCAAAATCATACGACCATTGGCATACGGCATGGTCAACCTGGGCACAAATAACAATGCCATCCATTGCATCGCAATTACAGTTGTAAAGTGTGTTAGCAGTCCATGTATTTGATGGAATCTCTAGTTCCAATTCAGACGGCACCGTTCCCGCGTCACAGGGAGTGCAATCAATGCCATCTGGCCTACAACGACACGGATGCCCCGCGAACGCCAACGCCGCGGGCGAAAGCAACCGCAGGGGCAACAGCCGCTCGGCACCACTTCGCACATGACCGCACGATGCGCAGAGCGGAACGCCGAGAGCTCGCAACTCGCTGCGTATCCTGTTGTCAGAAATCGCCCGCCGTTTCTTTCGTGCGTTCGACAACCAGCCGAAGTTTCGGATTGACGCGGCAACCCGCTCTTTCCCATCGTGTCGCTTGCCGAATCGAATCGGATTACGAAGTATCGAGTTTTCGGGCGTCCAGATCATTCGCAACACCCGTCCGCCTGGATCATTTCCCATTGCCCATCTTCGTCGTTCCACACCGCATACGTTTCTGCATTGTCATCCGCCGCCCAATCGAGCAGATTTTTCGGTGTCGCCGTGCTGGCATCGAAATGTCCATTCAGTGCGTTCAGATTGTCAATGACGTTGTCTGCGTCGGTCGCGAGCAGGGCACCTACTTGCAAGCCGCGCAGCATCGTGGCCGAGTAGGCGGCGATGGCCACAAGTGTGCCGGCGAAGTCAGCCACTGCCATGTAACTGTTGTCCCAGATTTTGGGTAACAAGTGGTTATAAATGGTTTCACTTGTTTCAGTCTCGGTAAGCGTTCCGCCCGAGACGGTGACTAAGTTTGCCGTGCCACTGGTTCCGTTGGCAATGTGCCCAGTGTCACTGACGCGGTACATCTTGACCGCTGATGAATGGTCCTGCGAAATTACCGTATACTTATTGGCCTCCCGATCGTAGGCAGCAACCCCTTTATCGCCGCTCTTCATGTTTGCGGCTTTGCCCATGCGGTCGTAAACAGTGATCGTACTACCGGGATCGATTGATAGCTCAGGCGTGCCATAGCTTTCATTGCGCGTCGCAGACGCCTGGCCAGCAGTGGTAGCTCCCATGTCCTCGGTCAACGTGAATTCGACAAACAGCGCGAGTTCGCCGATCCAAATGAACTCCCACACCGAAAGCGAATCGTTCCAGCCGGCAATCGCTTCAGCGCCAAAAACACCTGAAAGACTTCGCGGATTGTCAACTGTGATTGCTTCGATTCCGCTCGCAAAATGTTCGCCGTCATAAGGCGAAATAAAGTTTATCAACCCAGTCGAATCGGTTGGTGCCAATCGACTCGGCGTAGCCAGCAATCCGCGAATAAGCGTGGCGCTGAATGCGGCCGTCGCAATCAGCGTTCCATTTTGCGTCTCGGCTATGAGGTAACTGTCGTCCCAAATCTTTGGCAGTAAATGGTTGTAGACGGTTCTTTGGTTGATCGCCCCGGATAGCTCGACAAGTGTTCCACCGGTTGCCGTAACTAAGTTTGCCGTGCCGCTGCTTCCGTTGGCAATATCTTGCGAAGCTCGTAATAGAATCTGGCGGGGGTTGCCCATACTACGATTCTTGCGAAGTGGCTCCGGTGTCTTTTGCGGGCCGCGCAAAACTTCTGTAACCAATCCCGCTTCGTCACCGTAGTCACGCCAGGTGGCAGACTTCACCTGGCTACCTGGCAAAATATCGGTGGTGATGCCGGCGTAATGTTTGCGATCGCGGGCCTGGCCGGTCGTGATTCCGGTGACATAGTTGTCAGCCACTTCGATCGAACGATTGGTCAATGCGGTTTGGTTGGTGACTGTGCCGTCAGATTCCAAAACGGCCAGCAGGTCGTCATGCAGAACAACCTTGGTGCCAGCGATCACGCCGCTTGCGCCGCTGGCAACTGTCTCGACATGAAAGCGATCTTCAAATGATGACGTATCAAGAGATCGATCCAAATCGGTTCCCCATTCATCATCAACAACCCGAAAATAAACTTCGACATTTTCCGGCACACGGGCCGCGTTGCCTTCGACCGGGTCGTAGTCGTACATCAGCCGATTGGTGAGGATCGTCTCGGCGGCCGCCAAACCCGACTGAGCATCTTTCAACAGCACGTAGCTAAAGACACCCGTGGTAGGATCAAAGGCGGTCGTGCAACCAACTTGATCCAGCACGTAGTGCAAGGCATCCCAGGCGCTGACACCCTCAAAGCTCATGTTCTCCGGCGTACCGTTCGGCGTGGATGGCAAACTCGGCGCGGCGCCGACGTTCGACGGCAACTCAGCCCAGATATTGGCAAGCAGAGTGGCCCAGGTCCATGTGGTCGTACCGCCGCTGAGCGTTTCGTCATAGTAAAGATCGTCACCACTGGTCGCTGGTGGTACCGGTTGGCGGACGTTGTAGCTGGCATTAAGAACCGACATGCGGGCCAGGTGTCGTACGTCGGCCAGTTCCAACAGATAGGCTGCCTTCGTGTCACCGGCCAGAGCCAGGTTCATGCACAGCGCGCGGACAAAAATCAGATTTTCGACGGTCATCCTGCCGAGCTTACTAATCCATTCCAGGGTGTGCATTCCATTCTTGTCGAGCGCGTCGATTGTCGCGCGGCTGACCAGCAGCCAGGCCGTACCGGGATCCGGACCGCGCGGGCAGCAGTATGAATTGGCCCGCTGCCAGACATCCGCCGGTGTGCCGAGCTGCTGCGCATATCGATCGTGCAAACCCGGGTCGAGCACGTCGTGACCGTCGATAGTGGGAATGTTCGTCATGCGGCGGCGGCTGCCCTTCGGCCGCGATTGGCGAAGCCCGGGTCGGGCGCAAAGGGAATAATACCCAAGCGAAATTCGTGATTGGGCTCGACACCCGTTCGCAACCACTCTTGTGCCTCACGTACGCCGTGGCGGGCGGCCGACTCGATTGTGTGTAGGTTCGTTCCGCAGCGACAGCGGTGGCCGTTGGGTGGTGTCCAGAGGTTCCAGAACGGATCGTTCCGATGGTAGATGTTCGTGCCGGAGAGCCCCAGTTTCTTTAAGGCCAAGTGTTCGGGGCGGACCCGCCCATCGTCGATCGGATCGTACGATTGGTACGGAAACAGATCGGCCACAATCGGATGCGATGCCAGATGATCGTGGCCTTCGTGGAACGCGCTCTGTACAGCGTTGCGGTAGGTCGTCTCACGGTGGGCCGGGCCCAGCAACGAGCCTTCTAGCGATTCGTCAAGCCGCTTGCGAAAGCTGCGGAGGCTTGTCCCTTCGCGAATATCCTCGGTCAGCAGGTCACGAATTGTACGGATGGCATCTTCGCTCTCTTCGCCGGCAACCGTGAACGATCGGCGGCGGGCCTCATCGGAAATTGCATTGAATTCTTCCGGCGAAACAATTCTTTTTTCTGAGAGCGATTCGGCCGCCTCTTCGATCGCCGGGAATCGAATCACCGGCTCGTCATCACCACCGGCGGCGGTAGGCGAAAATACAAACGGCGGCCCCGGTGGCTGTCCGCCCGGTATGAGAACGCCCGACTCCAGCTCCAGCAATGCCGACTCGGGTAGGACGCCGGCCACACGATCGGCGCCCGCAATCCATGAAGCGATATCCGTATCGGCCAGTGTGCGGGCTAGGATCGGCTCGAAACCGTCAAGGATCTCACGCGCCAATTCGATCAGGTGTTGCATCGATGTGTTGTTGCGACTGCGAGAGAGTCGATCGACCAACTGAGAGCGCAACTCTTGGGCGATCGATTCGGCCATGATCAGGCCGCGACCCAACACCAACTCTTCTTTTCGGATAGCAAGATCTACCATTGCCCGTTTAACTATTGTCCGTTATTGACCGTCAAGATATTGTCGTGCCGCACGAACGAGCGTCGAAGCTTCGACAACGCCACGTCCGACCAGCGCCTCGGCTGTTTCCGTGCTGCCGTTCTGCAATGAGAATCTGGCGGAGCCTGGTATTCCCGCAGTTGGCGATCCAAGGCCCGGACCGCCTTGACCTTGACCGCTGTGGCGTTCGCCAGCCAAGATGCCTGACGCCACAAACGGACTTTGCTTCACTTCGGTCTCGGTGCCTTCTTGGACCAGCGGTTTGGTGTTCACCTCGAAGCCGGCGGCGCGCCCAAAATTCAAGAGAACCAGCGGCTCCAAGATTTGCATGACAATCACGGCAATCACTTCGTTGAGCCAACCCTCCAAGCCCGTGTAGAAAGCGCGTTGCGGAATTACCTTGCCGGCCCAAGCGCCGGTCGATTCGCTGGTCAACACATCGTCCGGGATCTCCAGGCCGCGAAGCATTTCTGTATCGAGATCTTTGGGGTAGTCGAGAATATGTAACGGATTGGTAGGCACGCGAGCATCCGTGACTGTCCACATATCTTTTCCATTTGAATCTGTTCCGGTGGGGTGGGTAATTACGCTTCCGGCCTTAGCCTGTTCGGCTATTTGGCGGGCGATGTCTCGGTTGGGGACTTCGCCTTTGCTTTCGATGTTGGTCGTGCCGCCCGGGTAGCCGATGCGTGTTCCGCCGTAGGCATCCTTGTGCATGAAGAGCCGTCGCACGTCGAGCGCACCGCCATCGAGCCACTTGTCCGCCCAGCTACTGTAGGCACCGTGCAAGATTGGCAGCGGGTAGGGGTTGCCCGCCTCTGCATCAAAGGCGTGCCAGAATGCCTTGGGAAATCGCAGCTTCACATTGCTTGATCTCGCACCGCCGGCCCGCAAGAATTCTACGCCCTTCACGTCTCCGTGTTTTGTCAGCGCCCGCACATCCACAGCGTTGCGGTCCAGGATGCGATCGAACTCGACTTGGCGATTATCGTTGAGCCGATAGAGCACTTCACCGGCCGACCAGCCCCAGGTTTGTGCGCGAAGAATCTTTTTCAGATCGTTTTTCCAAATCCTTTTCAGCTGCTTCCAGACGAATTCACCAACTTCCGGCGTCTCGGCTTTCAGTCCCTCGGTCCAGGTCTCACCGGTTTTATAGGCAAACTCCGCCGCACAGAGCGGCGCGATTCGCATCGCCAGGCCGAGCCGGATTGTCGGATCCATCAACATGGCGCGAATCGTTGTGAACGTGAACAACGGCAGTGCGCGCGGCTGCCGGAAATGCTGATCGACAAACTGCTTGTAATTGGCCGTGGCGGCCGGGGCCAGCAGCTTTTTAACAAATCCCCTGAGATTCATTTTCTCACTCCCTGAATGTTCTGCTATTTCACTCTGCTATTCCACGCCGACGGCTCGATTGCATTGCTCGTCAACATACAATTGCATTGACTCCAACTGCGCATCTTCCGCGATCTTCCGATCTCCATGGGCGGTCAAAAATAGTTCGTACACGGCATCGAAATCGGTTGCCTTAAAGTTTCCTAAAAAGATTCGTCGTTGTGCCTGGACCCGAGGCAGGTTGGCTTTCAAGCCCAATTGCAAGCTACCCGACATCTGACTTGCGTCGACGCCGTACCAGTGGGTCAGCTCGGCTACGCGTTCATATTTTTTTTTAACTCAAGCATTCGCGCAGTCACTTCGTTCCACATCTGATAGGCCATGGTCGGTGTGCATCCCTTCGCGCCCAGCGACGAAAACTGTTCCGCCAGGTCCGTTAGGAAGGCGGCCGTGGGACGGTACTCTCGCTGCTCAAGCTGGTGTTTCTCTTCCAGTTCTTCGCTCGCCAGCTTGGCGGTCAGCAAATCGAGTTGGCAGGTTGTGTTGCCCGACCCGCTGTTAAACTGGAAGGTGATTTTCCCATCGTCGATGCTCCGCTTACGGGCGGATCCGTTGTTACCGCTGGTTCGTTTTGTCTGCTTTTTTGCCACTAATGCACTCGTCTAACTTGTCTGGGGGCGTCACTTTGCCCGGGGAATTGGAAAGAACGTAGTCGATGACCCACTTGGCCGACCACAACGGAATGCCAAGTAAGTTAGAGACCGGTCTCAATAAGAATGCACCTCTCGTTTCTTGGGCCGTTTGGCCCCCGATTGTTCTGAGGGCGGGACGTGGGATCTTGTGGCCGACACGCAACGCGCTGCCCACAAACCGAGCGCCGTAACGGGGCCTGCCTCCCGTTTGCATGATGTCCGACGTGCCGCCGGCCGCCCCGAAATTAAAATCCAAAGAGGCGGCTTCAGATTCCGTCATTCCGCCCGGAATGTACGATTCCTCTGGCTGCAAAATCGATTGCCGAACCACCGGTCTTTCGCGGTAGGGAATAATCGCCGCATCGTACTCGTACCAACTCTCTTTCGCTGGAGGTTTTTTGTTTTCAATCGTAGAAGCGCGTACAGTCTGTTCGCGTGTTGAGCGGACCGGCGCGTTAAGTGCGCTCGTAGAGACACCGCAAAGATCAATAATCGCATCGTTGGCTGCGTAGTTGCGAAGCCCCGCAGATCCAGTGTGGTTGAACATCGTGCTCGCCATCGACGCCCGCCACAGACCCCAGTCCGTGCCCTCCACGGGCATCCAAAGTCCGGAGTTACCGATAAGATCTTTCAGGCAGCTTGTGTATTGGTAAGAGACGCGAAAGGATGATTCGTAGCCAAAGATATCTTCCTCCACGGAAACTTCGTCGATTATCAGGACGCTGCCCTTTCGCTGCGCGTGCTTAATCCGCTGGCCAACCAGTTGGAGAAAGATCATCCAGGTCATCGAACCACTTATATCCGTGGCTCGTTCGATATCAACGGTAATAACATTGCGTGGCCTCATGCTCTTTCGTCTCTGGACTACGCGATGCTTGGCACTGATTTCGATAGCGCCTCGTGGATAGGCGTTTGGCGAAGGAATTTGCCGATCAATAACTGTGAAATCAACGCGGCTCTTGTCTTTCGATACATTCCATTGACTTGTTGTCCGCTCAAATCCTACTCGGTAACCGGCCGGTGGCTCGGGCGCAATCACTTCTCGATAGGCGTCCGCCGTGTCCGGAATTTTTCGTTTGTTACGGGTCTGGGCGATTTCCAAATAACCGGTGATCGTTCGCGTTGTGGCGCCGCGGCGATCAATTTCAAAAACCACTTCGTAGTTGGTCGCCATTATTCCTTTGGTTCTGACCTTACCTTTGACGCAATGGGGAACATGCACAGTAACTTGCCACTCGATCTCGCACGCGTTGTTAGAGCCGATCGGCTCCCACATGAGGATTTCTGGAACCGGACCCCACTTGACATCAAAAATACCGCCCCGTTTGTTGACGATCAGGTCTTCCCCGAATCCTCGGTTGGTGAATTCTAAAATCGCCCCCTGTTCGCCCAGCCGCGCTCGAATGTCCTCCATTGTTTCATCGGTTGCTATCGGCGCTCCCGATGGCGACTGGGTGATTCCTCCGATGGTTGCCCGGACCGTGATTACATGCTTGTGATAAATGATCGTTCGCTGGGCTTCGTCTTTAACAAACTCGATGCGTACAGTCACTTTCGACGTGCCGTCAAACGTGTACCCGTTGTATTTCAGTGTGCCCACGGCGGGCAATCCGATTGTCATTTATGCACCTACTCCTCCGCCACCGCCACCACCGCCACGTCCACCACCGAACGGGGGACTACTATTCACCAATTGCAAAAACTGTTCAGTAAACGGATCAACGATTTCCTCGTCATCCTGGAGGCCCAGCAAATCACGTATCTCTTGTATGGTTCTTGCCATCCCGGACATTATTGCCAACGGCCCTAAAAGGGTTTCAAAAAACGCCCTAGTCAAGCCAAGGTCATTCATTAACTTAAAAATGTCCGAGAGCATCTTCAGTCCTTCGGTTCCTGCATCGATTAGGGGCTGGAACTCGTTGACCAAATCAACAAACGCCACGCGAAGTTCTGTCCCCAGATCTGTCAGTGAATCTTCGGCCCGACTGCGGGTGTTTTCCAGTCTGGCAAGTGATGGCCCCAGCCTTGACGCCCGGCGAATGTCGGCCATTTCACGACGGATTTCGGTCATCGCCGTAGCACCTGCTAGATCCCCAGAAAAACCCGACAGGCGATTGGCTTCGCGCTCGGCGGCATTGGACATTTTCTTGATGGCAAAAGCGGCTCCGAGACCTACGGCGGTCACGGCGGCCAATGCAATTCCTAGCGGTCCGATAGCAAGCCCCAAACGGGCCCCAGCGGCGCCGGCACCTGTGGCCGATGCAGAGCCGGCGCCGACTACCGCTGGCACCACGCTTCGGGTGGCTGCGGATGATGGAACGAGTGCCCTGGAAGATCCCGGCGGCCGAGGCTGATTTGTGCTGACCACCCGTGCGTCGATGATACGATCTCGCGACAGCGGCAAGGAAAGCTGCTGGGGCCGCTCGCCAATGGCTTGACCTTGCGAGACAGCCGAAACCATCGACTGCTGGATGGCAGCCCTGGTTTGTAACGCCGTGGCGGCCGACAGTGCCACAAGCTGCCGGCTGGCGATCGTGGCGGACGTCAATAAACCGCCAGCGCCCAATGCTTCTCCAACTCGCAAAACATTGCCGCTTGTCTTGTCCGCAGCTCGATCGGCTTCCCGGGCGGCCGCGTCATCCACCACGCGAGACCTTCGAGCCCGATCGGCTTGGGCGGCCCTCTCGGCACTGGCTGCCGTCTTGTCCAAGGCTTGACTGAGATCGTCCGCTGATCTTTGCGCGCGGCCGCTGGCTCGTGTGGCGGCCACCGATTGGGCCGTTTCAACACCCGCAGATATTTTGGATCGGCCCGATGCGGATTCCTTCACTGCTTCGGCAGCAATCGGTGAATCCCGCCCCAAGCTGAGGATCGCCTGAGAAGCTGTAAAGAGCTGTTCGACCGTGCGATGCAAGCCGCCCAGCCCCATAGCTTCGGCGACCGCCTTCACGCCGTCTTGCGTGGAGAATTTCGGGCTACCTGCTGTCCCACTCGCCGTGAAGGCGGGCGGCTGCGAACTTACTGGGGCCGTCGGGGCGGCCGTGATGTCAGGCGCGCCAGGCTGTCCGGAATCGACAATCTCGATTGTGAAATTTGCATCGGCCATATTACTGCGATGTTCACGTCAGTGTTCCGAATACACCACTCGAATTGGGGTAGAATCGTTGTCGGATAGGAATCACCCGATGGGCAGGAGCAAACAACAGCCCCACCGGAAAGCCTTTGGCCAAGATAGCCAAGGGAAACGTTACCGAAGCCGGCGCTGCAGCGGCCGGGGTACCGGCAATCGCTGTCATCACGAGCTGAGCGACCATCGAACTGGCCACATCCATGCGGCCCACCACGCCCATCGTCAAGTAAGCCGTTCCGTAAGGCCACATGGCTCCGGCGGCCGCCGCCGCATCGTATTCCATCAGCACGTAATTGCCATGCACGGACATGCCTCGGAAGACGGAATCTTGCGGCGTATCGCCCTGATTATCCCCGATGATGTCTTGGCCGAAAGCCTGGTGTTCGAGGGTAATGCCATTTGTCATTTGCCCCAAGGTAACTGGGGTGCTAACCACCAAGGTGGCCGTGTATTGGCCGGCTATAAATGCCATAATAATTCACCTGCTTAGTGCGAGTCGCTGGTTCTACTTGCCGAAATAACTTTCGTCGATTGGATGGCCGAGCGGTTCTTTGACCCGTAGCTTCTCGGCTACCAACTGACATCCTGGGCAGTTGACCGCGCCCAAATTGTCGGATCCGGCCTCTTTGTTGGTTACCGTAGCAATGTGTTCTCGCTTCGGATCGCAGGCTATATAGTATCGCCGATACTGACCGGCGATCGGGCCTTGTGGATCGGGCACCAACAGATGCACGAGCGCTACGAGTTGCACGGCCGGCGGACCGAACGACGTGCATTTGGGGCAGCGCGGCTGATCGGAACGGAACTGGAAAAATCTGTCGGTCGGTTTCTCCCGGCAATCCGGATTCTGACAGATCCAGTCTAGCGGTTGGTTTTCGGTTCGATCCACGGGAATCGACTCGGAAACCCGATCGGGTACCTTCGACAGTTGCGGCCCCTTTGGTTTGGCTGGCTCGTCTGGCTCGTCTGGCTTGTTTTCCTCACCTGCTTCGGCCGGCGGCGCTTGCTCATCTTCGGGCGGCGCTTCTTGCGTAGAGCTTTCCACGTTTTCCAACGACGGATCGGCAGGAACCGCTTCTTCGCCAGGAACCGCTTCTTGTTTTTCTATCTTTGCCATGGGTCACCTGTTTGTGATTATTCGTGCGCCACCGAAATGGATGATCCGCTTTAAGCCGGCTCGCTCTTCTCCCGACCGGCCTTGGAACATGGACGAAGCAACGAAGGTCAACGGACTGTAGCCGGCCCATTTCAAGTTTTCAGTAAATCCATCGCCGACAATAAGTGCATTGGCCGCGTTCCTCAAGTCATCGCTGAAATCTATCACCCCTTCGATCAGTCCTACAAAGGCGTCCATGCTACCCGTATTGTCCAAAAACAAATCACGCGAACGATCGCGCGGCTTCTTGACGGCTCGTATTATTACCATCACGCGGATGCCATGAACTTTGTCGATTACACCTCCGCTCGTATTGTGTGTAGGTCCTGGTCGAATGTCGCCCGGCATGACCGCCACATACTTGTGGGCGATCGCCGCCGGTACCTGTTCATCGAACTCGATTCGCACCTCTCGGTTGTCAAATTCCGCTAAGGCTCGAATCGCGTTCCGGGTTGCGGTGAGTAGGGCCGTCTCGCTCATTCATTTTTCGTGTTATCTGTTGCCGACGTCTGTTGCCGGTGCCTGATTGCTATCGCCTTCTTGAGTTGGACCAAGCTGCCCAGACAATTGGCCTTGCGGCGTCACGGCTGGTTTGGCCGGCACTGACAGACCAGGAAGCTGCTGCGCTCCTTGCTCAAGCTGTTCTCGCAGTTGTTTGTTTTCCGATTCGAGTTGCCCAACCCACTTCTCGGTCTCTGTTGCTTCCGCTTCCAACTCGGCGATTCTCGCCTTCGAGGATGCGTGCAACTCTTCGGTGGTACCTTCGCAAGCCGCTTCCAACTCTTCGACTCGTGCCTCCGCATCTGCCAGCCGTTGGTGAATGCCCATCTTGCTTCCTTTCGTGCTGTCAAAATGTTTGTCTTACGCCGCAGATCGAAAATAGTGTTCGATACCCACCTCAAGCGCCCCGGTGGCCACGTCCAGCCATCGCTGGGCCCACACCTGGGGAACTTGATTGGCATCGTCGGGTAAAAATTGTCGGCGGGGAATGTTGCGCTCGACATTTCCAAAATTATGCGTTGCGGCATACGGGACGTTGGTCCCCACCGTGACGCTGTTTTCTTTCAAATCAAAGACTTGATTCGCGCCACCGTCATCCGACGGCCGCTGGTACGTGTCGGGCGGGCCAATCGTGCCAGGACTGAGGCTGTTGAGTAGCACGCCCGTGTCTCGCAGCATATCGACCTGTCGACCGCCCAGGGTGGCAACCTTGTTCAATCCCGTTGATTGTGTGGCCTGACGCTGGCGGCCAGTCTTTTCTGACGGTGAGTCGGCTATCTCTCGGGCCCGCTGCTTGGCCTGCTCGAGCGGCAACGACAGAGAGAGGCGATCGGTCAATTCCTTCACCCGCTTTCGTCGCAAGTTGCGAACGATGCTCTGTCGCTTTTTGATCGTTTCGCTTTGCTTGATGTCTCGCGGTCCGACTCGGCGGCGGGCGATGGTCTCCGGCTGAAGTGGTGGCCAGGTGACTCCCATTTCATCCGTGCCGCCCCGCGACTTGACCAGAAAGGCATCCTTAACATCGCTCAACACGGCAAAGCCGATGGCCAGCAGAAACCCCTTGGCAATGCCGGTCGGATCGGCCAATCGTCCAGACAAGACGGCCGCCAAAGCAAGGGCCTTGCGGCGAATGTCTTCACGTCGGCCGTGGATAAAGATTTTTCGCATCGTCAGTCTAATAGGGCTGGAAGTTCCAGGGCCTTGTCTTGGGTTAGCGTGGTTGGTGCATCGGTGCTGTTGGTGGGAGTTACACGTACGGTACTGCGTCGATATCGTCGATCGATTGTCAGATTGCTCATACTGGGTCGCATGTCGGCTCGCAAAGGAATTCCCGGTATCTTCTTTTTCCCGTCGTTCACGTCTTGCAAAAGTTCGATGATTCTTTGGAACTCAGTTTCCCATGCGTCCGGTGGCTCGTTTCCTCGGCGGGTTGTCAAGAAATAAGCAGCAAACAAGGTAGCCCAGCGGTTGACCAGGTTGCTGCCAGCCAAGTCCGATCGCTCATAGCGGGTTGCCACGTAAAGGTCAATTTCCTCCGTTGCTTGATTGATGCAGTCGTCCAGGACTCCCGTGTCTGCGGCTCCATCTTCGTCATGGTCGGCAAAGTCCGTAGACATCGCCGAACTCATCAGCCGATTGACATCTGCGTCCGTACAATACACGGTGGATAACAGTGCCATGTTTCATTTCCAAATCTTCACACAAAAAGAAAGGCGGTCCGGCTAGCGAACCGCCTTTCGCGAGACAACCTCCAGCAGCGAAGACTCAGTTCAACCTATGCCTATGACATGTTTCCATCAGCGGAAAGCGGAAGCCAAAAACCTACGATCTCGATTTTTCCTGCGGTAATATCGGTGGTTCCTACCGTTAAAATTGCGTTTCCTTCAACAGCCAGGTTAATCGCGGCGACACCGACACCGGCCGGCGAAGCGGATCCGGTCCAAAAGTCACCGTCCGCCAGATCGGTCGCGTCGGTCACTTGTGCGATCAGGCCATTGATGTCAGCGGCCGTTCCCAGCTCCAGCGTTCCCGCGCCCACCAAGGTCGTCAGTACGCGGGCCGTAAGATGCTTCAG
>SDBT01001006.1_pt1 | contig 47834 bp, 29 predicted proteins | sample 2277101 | NCBI WGS metagenome assembly SDBT01 (sample SAMN10404973, study PRJNA504765) | marine sediment metagenome | isolation source: marine sediment core GS10_PC15, 103 cmbsf | place: Arctic Ocean: Southern Knipovich Ridge | collected 2010 | reverse complement strand
CCGAGCGGATCAGAAAGACCCTGCATCCACAGCTCACCCGCGTTCACCTCGATCGTGTTGCTGCCGTCAATGGTGTTTGTCCCGCTGGTGAAGCTGAGCAGGCCTGCGCCGTCCTTCGTGAAGATGCTGCTCGCGGCGAGGTTCAGGTCGGTGGCCGTCATGGCCCCGCCGCTGGTGTCAATCGTGGCGTTGCCGCTGGCAGTGACGGCACCGGCGGCCAGCTGCCCCGCGCCGCCCTTGGTGAACGTGGCGTCGGCGTCCAGGGACAGGTCGGGGGCCGTGACCGCCCCGATGGCGTTAATCGTTACGTCGCCGGTGGTGGTCAAAGCCGGGCCCAGGTCGGCCCCGGCGCTGCCCACCGTAAGGGTGCTGTCGTCGGCCAGGGCCGTGGATGCGAAGTTGATCTGCCCGCCGCTGGTCGTCAGGTCGGCCCTGGCGCCGATGGCAAGGTCCCCGAAGGTGGCCTCGTAGTCGGTGACGGCATTGAGCACCGAGCCGGTGGTGTCGGCCGTTACGCTCACGTCCGTGGCGGACATGTCGATCGGCACGCGATCCGCAAGCCGGCCGCTGTTCATCAGCATCAGGACGTCGTCGGCACCGAGGGCCGTGTCGAAGACGTAAACGTCGTCCAGGAAGCCCACGTACTCACCCAGGCCGTTTCTTCCGAACATGTAGAGCGGCAGCGTGTTGGCCAGGCCGTCGCCGTCGTTATAGCTTCCCGCGCCGACCTGGGCGCCGTCCACGTACTTGCGCCAGGCGCCCGTATCGAGCGTGAACACCACGTGATGCCACGCGTCGTCGAAGACGGTGGGCGCGCCCCTGGCGATGTTCTGGTTGAATGTTCCCCCGGCGCCGACGGTGTCGACTCGCACGTTCACTTGGTCGGTGGCGCCGTCCCGGACGACCAACCAGGTGCGGTCGCCGCTGGCCGCGGTGCCGTGGTGGAAGATGCGCACCCAGTCGGCGTTGTCGCTCGCGTCCGACTTCATCCAGTAGGCGATCGAGAGGGAGTCGTCGATGGACTCCAGGGAAGCGGAGGTGGGCACGGTGAGGACGTTGCCGCTTCCCCCGCCCACGTATGAGCGGAGCGACTTGCCGCTGCCCAGGGGCGTGTCCGTCTCGAAGGTCAGCGACGCGCCCACGGTCCCGTCGTTCGCGTTGGGCGAAAGGTCGGCGGCGGTGTCGCCGTCGAACGTCCACGCGCCCACCGCAACGTCGGCCGCCTCGGTCAATTGCGATTGGACGGTGAACGTCCCGCCGCTAAGAATAAGGTTACCCTGGTCCATCGGGTTGGAGGCTGCCTGCATGAACAATTCGCCCTCGGCGACTTCGACCGCGCTGCCCAGGGGGATGCTGTTGTTTCCGCTGGTGAAGCTGAGCAGGCCCGAGCCGTCCTTGGTGAACGTGCTGCTGGCCGCCAGGTTCAGGTCGGTGGCCGTCATGGCCCCGCCGCTGGTGTTGACCACAGCGCTGCCGGCGGTGGTGACGGCGCCGACACTGAGCTGCCCGCCGCCGGTCTTGGTGAACGTGCTGCCGTCCGCCAGTCCCAGGTCGCCTGCGGTCACGGACCCGGTGTTGTTGAGCGCGGCGCTCCCTGTGACACTCACGTCAGCCAGGCCGGCTCTGCTGGTGCCCACCGTCAACGTGGTGGCGTCACGCAGTGTCGTGCCGGTAAAGCCCACCGACAGCCCGCTGAGCGACAGGTTGCTGCCGGCGCCCATGTCGAGCAGGCCGAACCTGAGCGGGGCGTCGGCCTGGATCGCTGAACTGGTGCCGGTCACAGTTGTGACGTTGGTGTCCGTCATGTCCACGGTCTCGAACAGCTCGATCAGCCGGTTGCGACCGGAACCCGAGCCCACGCCGAGGATCCGCTCGTTGTAGAGCTCAACGCTGGCCGCGTCGCTGACGACCAGGTTGAAGTCGTCCACGCGGACCCAGCAGCAATCGGTGCGGCTCCACACGTGCACAGCGTCCAGGTTGCTGGGAGCATCCAGTTCGACCTGCCACCACTCGCCTACCCCAGCGGCCGTGTGCTGCACGGAGCCATTCCCCCAGACACCGTTCGTGTTGCCGTCAATTGCCCTGCCGGCGAGGCCGCCAGAGCCTGTCGACGACTGCGAGGCAACGCCGCCCACGCTCGCCAGGGCCACATTGTCGCCCGTGCCCGTCTCCAAGGCCTGGACCTCCGCTATGTTGAAGGGCTCATCGAGGTTTTGTACCACCCGGACATACTTTGCGCCGATGAGTCCGGCGGTGCCGGCAACCTGGAACGTCCCGCCGCTGAGGATAAGGTCTCCGGCGTCCATCGGGTCGGAGGCTGCCTGCATGAACAGCACGCCGTCGGCGACTTCGACCGCGCTGCCGACCGGGATCGTGTTGTTTCCGGTGGTGAAGCTGAGCAGGCCCGCGCCGTCCTTGGTGAACGTGCTGGCGGCGGCTACCGTCAGGTCGCCGGCCGTCACGGTGCCGCTGTTGTTGATCGCAGCGCTGCCGGTGGTGGTCACATCAGCCAGGGAGGCCCCGCCGGAGCCGATGTTAAGCGCGCTGCCGGCGGCCAGATCGGTCGAGGTGGCCGTTATCTTCTCGCCGCTGGTGATGAACTGGGCCAGACCCTCCAGATCCAGCGCGCCCAGGTTCACCTCCTGGCCGTTGGCGTAGATGCCGGCGCTGACGTCCGCGGCCACAGTGGTGCCGGCAAAGCTCATGCCGCCCGCCGCGCCCTGGGCCGTCAGGATGCTCGGCGTGATGCTGTCCCAGTCATCGAAGCTCAGGTGCCCGAAGTCCGCGCTGTAATCAGTGATCGCATTGAGCGTGGAGGTATCGGTCACCGATACCGGCGTCGTGCTCATGTCGATGGCCGCGTAGGTACCGGCGGTACGCAACTCGCCTACCTGTGTGGAGGTCAGCGCGGTATCGTAGATGTAGACTTCGTCGATCAGCCCCAGGAAGTCGCCCCAGTTGTCGTCACCTGGGCGCGAGAGCCCCAGTGACAACGACGAGCCGGCGCTGCTATCGAGCGTCCCGCCCCACTGGTCATCCTGCCTCTCCAGGACCCCGTCGAGGTACAGGTACATCTCGTCGGACCGGGCCTGGTCGTATGTCAGGACGACGTGGTGCCACGTGTTGTTGGCGACCCCGATATCATAGCTCTGCGGATTGGGGCCGTCCTGGCCGGTGGTGTCCAGATAGATCTCCACGCTGCTGCCTTGCGTTCCCAGCTCGAAGTTGTCGTTGTCAGCATTGGAGCACTGTGCGATCAGTATGTTATTGACGTTGTGGTTGGTCGCGCTGCCTTGGCTGGTAGTGCGGCTGAACCAGATGCCGATGGAGAACGCGCCGGGGGAGTCCATCGCGTCCACGTCGCCGAAGGTAACGTGGGCGTTGACCCCGTCCAGCCACACGGCGTCGCCGATCCTGCCGGCGGCATCAATCGTGGCGCCGCCCTGGAGCGTGCCGTTGGCGCCCAGTGTGCCGTCGTCGTAGACCGTAGTGCCGGTGACGTTGTCGAAGTTCCAGATGGCGATCGCCCCGGCGGGAGGTCCGGCGACATGGCCCTGGACGGTGAACGTTCCGCCGCTGAGGATAAGGTTACCCTCGTCCATCGGGTTGGAGGCCGCCTGCATGAACAATTCGCCCTCGGCGACTTCGACCGCGCTGCCCAGGGGGATGGTATTGCTGCCGCTGGTGAAGCTGAGCGTCCCCGCGCCGTCCTTGACCAGCGTGCTGCCGCCCGCAAGGGTCAGGCTCGCGGCGGTCACATCCGTGGTGGTGTTGATCCAGGCGGTTCCGCCGGTGGTGGTGGCGATCGTGCCGACGTTGAATGACCCGCCGCCGGACCTGGTGAACGTGCTGCCGGCGGCCAGATTCAGCCCGCCGGCGGTCAAGGCGCCGCTGTTCTCGATCGCGGCGTTTCCGCCCGTGGTGATCGTGCCGGCGGTTACGGCCTCGGCGTTGTCGATCGTGGTTGAGCCTGTCAGCGCTACGTCAGCCAGGCCGGCCCCGGCGCCGCCGACCGTCAACGTGGTGAGGTCACGCAGTGTCGTGCCGGTAAAGCTCACTGCCTCCCCGCTAAGGGCCAGGTCGCTGCTCGTGCCCATGTCGAGCAAACCGAAGTCGACCGCGGTGTCAGCCTGGATCCCTGAACCGGTGGAGAAGGCCAGCACATAGACGTCGGTGTCGGTCATGTCCAGGGTCCCGGCCCCGTTGACCTGGTACGTTCCGCCGTTGAGGTTCAGGTCCGCACCCTTCATCGGGCTGGACGCCGCCTGCATAAACAGCACGCCGTCGTCGACCTGGACTATGTTGGTCCCGTCGAGGATGTTTAATCCGGTGGTGAAGCTCAGCGTCCCCGGGCCCGTCTTGGTGAACTTGTCGTAGGGATCCAGGTCCAGGATGCCGGCCGTCACATCCGTGGCGGTGTTGATCCCGGCGTTTCCGCTGGTGGCGATCGTGCCGACATTGAATGACCCTCCGCCGGACCTGGTGAACGTGCTGCCGGCGCCCAGGTTAAGGCTGCCGGCCGTCACGGCGCCGCTGTTGTTGATCGCGGCGAGGCCCGTGGTGTTCACACTTGTCAGCGAGCCGCCGCCGGCGATCAGCGTGCCGCCGTTGCCGATGTTCGTCACCCCGGTGCTGCTTATGTTGCCCGCGTTCAGCGTTCCCAGAATGTCAAGCGCCCCGGGCGTGGTGACGGTCACGTCGTTGTTGATCGTCAGCAGTGCGCCGGAACCGACGACGAGCCAGCCGTCGCTTACCGTGAACCCCGCAGCCACGTTGGTATACCCGGCTCGTGCGGTGACCGTTTCGCCGTCGATGACCACCTGGTCGTCGGTCGTGGGCGTGGCGTTCGTGTTCCAGGTTGTCGGCAGGTCCCAGAAGTCCGACGCGATGCTGGTCAGCTCGGTGGGGATGAACAGCACCAGGTCGTTCCCGTCCCCGCCGTCGTACTTCAGCACCGCCCCGGCCGGGCCCCCGGTGAGCACGAGGCTCAACGTTCCGGTGATCGCGTCGAAGCCGTCGTTGTCGATCAGCAGAAGCTCGGTAAACGGGTCCGAATAGGCGCTCAGGTCGATCAGCATGTCGCCGGCGAGGGAAACCCCGCCGTTGACGGCAAGTAGGTCCAGGGTGGTGCTGCTGGCTTCCCAATCATACGTAGCCCCTGTGGCCATGGTGAAATCCCCGTCGATGGTCAGCGTGCCGGGCGAGGCGCCGGGGGAAATGGTGCCGCCGGCGTTCACAAAGACATTTCCGCCGATGGCGCCGGAGCCCCCGAGGGTGCCGCCGTTGTTGACCGTCACGGTGCCACTGCCCGTGCCCGAGCCGGCCGTGTTATTCACGAGCAGCGTCCCGCCGTTGATGGTGGTGAGGCCGGAGTAGGTGTTGGCGCCGGTGAGGGTCAGCGTGCTGGTGCCGGCCTTGGTGAGGTTGCCGGACTCTGTCAAGATACCCGAGAAGGTCGTGCTACTGGTGCCGTTGATGGTCAACGTCTCCCCACCGTTGCCCAGTCTCACCGTGCCCGCCCCGGCCAGCGACCAGATTGTCTCGTTCCTGTCGTTCAGGTCCAGCGTGCCGCCGGTGAGCGTGACGGTGCCGTTGTCCCATATCTGGTTATGCTGCAGGAGCCTTACCGTCGCGCCGCTGTCGATACTGTAGATGTGGTCGATGGCGTTCGTGCCGTTACTCTTATTCAGATCGACCAAGCCATCGTAGACTCTCATGCTGATAGCATTGTTTGCATTAGTCCCCCCTTGCAGCACCAGCCTTCCGTCCTCGGTCTTGTCGAACGTCTTGGCGCCGAACCTGCCGTCGAACTCGTTGCCCATGAAGAGCGTGGTGCCGCCATCAACCCGCACATCGAGGTAGTCGCGTCCGAGGCTGATCTTGCAGTTCAGGTAGTTGGTGCCAACGTCGTTCCATATGGCCAGACCGCCCGTGCCGTCGTCCCCGTAGATCGTGATGCGATTGGAGCCGACCTGGTCGATCCTCCAGCCGCCTCCGCTGAACTTGATCCGACCCAGGTCGTACGTGACGTTGGCATTCGGGGTAGATCCCCCGCTGCCGCCGCCGAAGTTGGCTATTTCGCCCCTGCCCTGGGGCCTGTTGTTGCTGCTCCAGTTGTAACGTTGGGACCAGTTCTGGCCATTGGCCCCGTTGTCCCACGTGCGAAAGGCGGCCGCTTCGGCCACGCCGCTCAGGGCGAAAATCACACCGGCTGTTAATACGATTGCGAAAGATTTACGCATGTTCATTATTGGAAATCTCCTTGCGCATAGATTCCATAGGGATTGCGCATAGCGTTGCGATGTCCGTGGCCTGCTATGGGCTTCAGACACTCAAACACTCCTGATTACAAGACAGAATGGCGACGTTAAGTTCCTCTACTTGCCGCCTGACCCAGATTCCTACCAGATTGTTACCACTCCGGAGTTCACATGTACATTCCACCGGAACTCCTGTCGATTCATCGCATATTTAACCACAGATTCCGGGCTTTTTCAAGCGCGGTTTTTTTTTTTTGGATCTACTCAGAACAAACCGATCTTTCTTCTTCCGGGGGACCGGTTTCAAATCAATTCCGGCAACAAAACGGTGAAACGAAATGCGGCCGTCTCTTTGGTGGCCGGAGAGACAGGGGCTATAAATCCTTTATTTACAGACAGTTAGGGATGATGTTGGCGTTGCGGCCGGCCGGGAGGGTGTTGCTCACGGTTGCGTTGGTGTTGCCACCTGATTCGAGCTTCTTTCGCCGCGATCAGGCCCTTCAAGCACTTCTGATACAGCGGGCGATGGGACTCGAATCCACGACGTCCAGCTTGGGAAGCTGTAGATTGAACCGCTCCTACCACCCCGCCTCGCTGACAGGGGTCCCTCGCGACCTCCGGGGCGTTTCCGTGACGGGCCCGGGCGATGTACCCTCGCCGGGGCTGCAGTGTGCCCGGGTGATGGCTTCTGCAGCGTGTGCCCTACTGCACAGCCGGTCTCGGGGATTTGCTTGGCGGCCGGACGGGTGTAGCGCAGCCTGGACCGCCTCTGTGAGTCTTCTACGCAGGCCCTCAGGTAGTACCAGCCACGCTTCGACAAGCAAGGCCAAGTCCGGGTGCTGTTGGGCCAATTCTGCCCAAGAAATGGCCGAGTTTGTGGCAAAGTCCTCGGTATCTGGTCCCCAAGTCCCCAGTTTGTCAGACGATTGCGCCCCGTTGTCACCGGTTTTCAAGACCGGCTCCTTCAACCACTCGGACACCCTACCGATTGGCGACTGTCGATTGTCGATTGGCGCAGGTGGTGCATTGGCAGTATCGGCAAAACAGCCCCGCGTTTCAAGTTCCGTCGCTCGGAGGCGGCTCGTGGTATGATCGTCCTAAGCGTGCCCGCTCATGGCTTGGCATCTACGACGTGCGCTTTTTCTCAGTCGGCGACGGGTTTGGGCTGTGTTGCCGGCGCCGTGGTGGCCCGCTTTGGCGCCGCGCCCGCAAAATCGGGCCGGCCGGAGCGGATCTTCTTCAGCGCCTCTTTAGCCGCCTGCCGGACGTTTTCGTCCGGATCTTTCAAGGCCTGTTGAAGCGCGCCTTCGGCGTTGGCGGGGGCTGCGCCGATCTGTCCAAGGGCACGCACCGACCACCGCCGCACATAATGGTTCCCGTCGTTCAGGGCGTTGACAAGGTCGGGAACCGCCTTCTTTGCCTGCGGCCCGATGTTGCCAAGGGCCGCTGCCGCTGTATGCCGCACCCACGCCTTCTTGTCGTTCAGACACTCAATCAGGATGGGCATCGCTTCCCTGGCCGCCGCCTCGGGGTCGATGTGCGGCAGCCACATGGCGGCGCATCGCCGGACTTCGATGTCCTCATCCTTGAGAGTCTCGATCAGTGCGGGCACCGCCGGCTTGGCCGCCGCGCGAAGCTCGCCCAGCGCCACGATTGCCGAGGACCGCACCTGGCTGTTCTTGTCCTTCAGAGCGTCGGTCAGAGCCGGTATCACGTCCTTCGTTACTGGGCCGATCATCCACAGCGCCGCTGCGGCAGATCGCCGCATGTTGGGGTCTTTGTCCTCCTTCAAGGCCCGGATGAGCAGGGGGATCGCATCCTTTGCCGGGCGCCCGATTTGCCCAAGGGCGTACGCCGGGCTGTAGCGCTGCCGGCCCTTTTCATCCCTCAATGCCTTCATGAGGGCGGGCACGGCATCTGTGGCGGCCGGCCCGATGCCCCCAAGGGCGCCTGCGGCCCTGATCCGGACCCTGCCGTCCTCGTCCTGCAAGGCCTGGATGAGCTTGGGCACGACGATCTTCGCATGGTCGCCGCCGATCCGGCCGAGGGAATCGGCGGAATTGCCGCGGACGTCGCTGTGGCTGTCCCTCAGGCCGGTGATGAGGTGGGGGATCGCCGCCTTGGAGACCGTGCTTCTGATTCTCCCAAGCGCCTCGGCGGCATTGGCGCGGACGTCACTGTCCTGGTGGCTCATTGCCGCGGTCAGTAGTTGCACGCATCGCTCTGCCCCGAGCCGGCGATACGTGCGGAGTGCCTGCAGCTGCGTCGTCTTGTGGTCCTTGGTCTTGAGAATGGTGATCATGCGATCGATCTCGGCCTGCTCGGCAACTTCCAGCGACTGCGCCGGATCGGCAGGGGCCACCACGGGCCTGGTCTGCCCTGCGGCGTGGCGCCCGACGATACCCGCCGGCAACGCCATCGCCACCGCAATCACTATCGCTCGCTTCATCATGCCACTGCCTCTCTGGGGGTCCTGCCGATATCCATAATGTATTAGACGCCCAACCGACAGCAAGGTTCACCTTCCGGCTGCTCGCATTTCCCACCGGCCGGATATCCGTCGCTACTTAATTCTATCTGTCCGGTCGTGTGGGCGGCTTTAGAATCTTACGGGCCGGGTCCTTTATTTCGGCGTCGGCCTTCTGCTGTTCGGCCTGGGGCCGTTGACGGGCGAGGGGACAGTCGTGCCGGGTTGTGTAGTTTGCCTCGAATCGCCCCCAGCGGGCCCGGCCGGTCAGTCTGATCTTGAAGCTCTCCTGCATCTTTTCCTGTTCCGGAACCTCCATTCTGTAGCGAAGCGACGCCGTCGCACCCGGAGCGAGCTTGAGTTCTTTGCCGAGCTTGGTCGGCGGGGTGAGCTTCCTCCAGGTCCTGCCGCCGTTGCGCCACTCGGCCTGCAAGATGATCGGGCACGGAAAAACCTCATCCGGAGCTATATTGTAGTAACGCACGTAACTGCTCCTGACCAGCGACTCCAGCGGCTGGGTCAATGTCAACGGCTTATCTGTCAGGCTCGTGACCCTGATGCGCACGTCCACCGTCCTTTTCTTCTGGTCGTAGGCGGCATCGAAAAGCCACTTCACCGGAGGCTGGTCGCGTGCGACTCTGCGGCCGGCTAGCTTCTCCAGCCACTGCCATTTGCCCTTGGCCGCGTCCCAGCGCAGGCATTTAAGCCGCATGTCGTCCGGGCGCGGGTCGTTGTGGTGCTCGAAGCGACATATCTCCGGTGTGCCGTCCCCGTCGACGTCCTCCACCCATGTGAGGTGATAGTAGCCGGACGGGCGGGGCAAGCTCATGGGACTACTGCCGGCGGAATACGCCAGCTTGAGCTCGTTGTACTTGCCGCCTTTGAAGCCCACCAGGATGAGAGTGGTCGAACCTGACCAGCGCCCACTGGAATCCTTGGCGACGGCCAACACGCACCCGAGACCCGCCGGGGATAGAGGCGGCCTAAACTCCTTGCTCCCGTACCCCCCCTGGGAGCTGTTCACAATGCTTCGCTTGTAAACCACCCGGCCGGTCTTGTCGAAGACGGCGAGGTCCTGTGACAGCCCGAAGACGCTGAGGTCGTGTGAGAGCCATGCGTGATATCGGCGTTCGTAATATCGGCTTGTCGGCTGATAGAGGACCGTATAGGTTTCCGCCCCCGCCTGCTTCAGGGTGATGCGCTTCGCGTCCGGGTGGACCTCCAGGAAGATGTCCATATCGGTTCGTCCGAGGGTATCGGCCGGCTTTTTGGAAGCTTTCCGGCCGCGTGCCGGCGGCAGGGCGGGCATCGCGCCCGAAGCCACCATGCCCTTGAGTATCCCCAGTTGCTTTTCATCCACGATGCTGTAGAGCAACCTGACCAGCGCCTCAGGCTCCACGACGGGCCACTGCCAGCCGAGCCATCCGTCCAGCGCCCAGCGCTGGTCGCGATCGAGCTTGAGCCGCTTGATCAGGCCGAAGTCGGTGCTCGCCGGCGGCACAAGGCAGGTCTCGCGCGTGGTCTTGTCGGAAACCGGCCCGATTGCCCGCAGGGCGGCGCCCGCTGCCCTGCCAACAGGGCCCTCCTCGTTGCCTTTCAAGACTTCCTTCAGTGCGCCCACGGCCTCCGCGGCTGGCGGGCCGATCCGCCCCAAGGCCTGAGCGGCTAAGAGCCGCGGTTTGGAAAATCTGTTGCTCAGGGCCGCGATCAAGACGGGGACGGCATCCGCGGCCGCCGGGCCCATCTCGCCCAAGGCCGCAGCGGCGCCATCATGTCCGAACCACCCGGTTTTGAATCTTCGAACCAGCGTTGGCAGGGCCTGCTTGGCGCTCACGTCGATCCGGCTCAAGGCCAGCACGGCGGGCGTGTATGCCCGACTGTCTCTGCCTTTTGCGGCCTCGGTCAGGTAAGGAACGGCGGGCGGGCCTATTCCGGAGATGACCTCGATGAGGAACTGCTGTTGAGCAGTGCCGGAACTGCTCTTCTGAAGCGCGCGGACCAGAGCGGGCAGGGCCTGCCTGGCATCGGGGCGGATTCGCCACAGGGTTATCGCGGTGAGGACGTACCAGTCCTCGGCCAGCGGACGGGGTCCCTTATCTTCCAGGATTTGCAGCAGCGCGGGGACCGCCTGTTCGGCCGCCGGGCCGATTTCGCCCAGTGCCGTCAGTGCGGCCCAAAACGAGTCTCTGTTCCTAAGCGTCTTATCCTCGATAAGCGCGACCAGGGCGGGTGTGGCCTCCTTTGCAGCGGCCCCGAACTTGCCGAGAGCCTTGGCTGCGTTCGTTCGCACCAGCAGGCTCCCATCCTTCAGGGCCTGGATGAGAGCGGGCACGGCCTGTTTGGGTGCCGGGCGGATGTCCCCCAGGGCGTTGGCAGCCCCCCGGCGCACGTGTGCATCCTCATCTTTCAGGGCCCGGGTCAGGCCAGGGACAGCCGGCGGACCTACTTCCACAAGGGCCTGCTCAGCCTTCTTGGGCACCACCCAGTCCCTGTCTTTCAGCGCGCGGATGAGATGGGGAATTATCTGCTTGGCCGTCGGCTCGACTTTTGCGAGGGCCTCCACGGCCTCTCTGCGCACCAGTAGTTCGTTGTCGTTCGAAGCTTCAATAAGCGCGGGAACCGCCTGCTTCGCGGCCGGGCCCATCTTCCCCAAAGCTTCCGCCGCGGCACGGCGCACCCACTTGTTCTCGTCGTCCAGGGCTTTGGTGAGTGTAGCCGCTGCCTGCTTGGCCGCCGGGCCAATCCCACCGATCGCCCGGGCCGCCGTTCTGCGCAGCTTGATGTCCGCGCCTTTCAATGCCTTGATAAGTTCAGGAACGGAATTTTCAGCCGCCGGGCCGATCCGCCCCAGCGCCTCGGCCGCCGTCTTCCGCAGCTTGACGTCCTCGCCTTTCAATATCTTGATAAGTTCAGGAACGGCATCCTTGGCCGCCGGGCCGATCCGGCCCAGGGCCTCAGCCGCGGACCTGCGCAGCTCATCGTCCTGGTCTTTCAACGTCCGGGTGAGCTCAGGCGCGGCATCCTTTGCCGCCGGGCCGAGTTGGCCGAGTGCTTTGGCCGCGGCGGCGCGCACACGGCTGTCTTTGCCTTTCAGCACAGCGATGAGTTGCGGCGTGGCGGGTGGACCGATCTCTAGCAGGATCTTTAGGATCGATTTGCCCACCCATACATTCTTATCGGGTAGGGCCTGAACGAGAGCAGGGACAGCCGGTGGGCCGATCTGCACCAACGCCTTGGTGACATGGACACGCACCCTGTCTCTCTTGTCGCTCAGGGCCTGGATCAGGGCCGGTAGAACCTCCTCGGATACCGGGCCGATTCGGCCCAGACCCGCAACCGCGTGGAGACACACGGTCTGTTGGTACGGGTTCTCTGGGTCATCTCTCAGGGCCCGGACCAGCACTAGCGCCACCTGCTTGTTCGCCGGGCCGATTGCAGCGATCGCCTCGGCTGCCCCGTAACGCACTCCCCAGTTGCTATGACCCAAGAGCCGGATCAGAGCGGGGGTGGCTTCGCTGGCTGCGGGGCCCATCTTCGCCAAGGCCTGGCAGATGGGGGGTATCGTCTTCAGGGCTGCAGGCGCCCTGTAACGGTTGTAACTGAGTGGGGTCTTGAGGGTCTCGACAAGCTGAGGCAGGGCGGGCGGACCGATTCGTACAAGGGCGTTGACAGCCCAGCGCCGCAGCTCGAGCCTGTCGGTATCTCCCAGGGCCCGGATCAAAGCGGACACGGTATCGTCTGCCGCCGATCCGACCCTGCCGAGTGCCCAGACGGCCCGCTGTGCCACCTCGATGTCCTTGTCTTGCGTGGCCTGGATCAGTTGGGGAACGGCCTGCCTGGCCTCGGGCCCCATTCGCCCCAGGGCACCGGCGGCCCGCGTGCGAACCCACGCAATCTCATCTTTCAGGGCCCGTGTCAGTGCGGGAACCGCCTTCTTATCCGCAGGCCAGACCTGCTCCAGCGCCTCGGCCGCACGGCTGCGAACCGCCCAGTTCTTATCCTTCAGGGCCTGTATGAGCGCGGGCACGGCGTCTTTGGCGGCCGGTCCGAGCTTTTCCAGCGCGGCAGCCGCAGATCTCTGCTCGCGCCAGTCCTTGGACTTCAATCGCTGGATGTGCCGGGCTACGTCCTCGGCGCCATGCGTCACCGGGGGGATAAGCAGCAGCACCCCGGCGATAATCGTCAGCGTCTTCATGCCCGGATTACCTTTCGCAAGATATAGGGCGCACCTGCCCCAGTGATTAGACACCGCCTGAGAAAGAAAGTTCACTCTTCCTTGGTCGATAGACAAGGGAAATCTGCGCCCCTGCCGGTTCCTGCCGCCTGCGGATGGCTGCCTTATTGGCAATCCCTGCGGCCGGGACCGGGTAATATGGCAGGGGGAGCAACAAATAGCCCCCGATGTGCTAAGTGTTTACGCTTTAGGTACGCGCATTGCATTACGTTTAGCATAAGCGGGAGGTATACCATTGTGCGTTTAGACAAACTGACAGTCAAAGCACAGGAAGCACTGGGGGCCGCCCAGGCCGTTGCCGGCGAGGCCGGCCATGCGCAGATCACCACACTCCATTTGCTGGAGGGTCTGCTCGCCCAGGAAGGGGGGCTGGTCGTGCCCCTGCTGGAGAAGGTGGGCATACCCGGCGACCGGATCAAGTCGATCGTGGAGTCGGAGCTGTCCCGTCTTCCGACGCAGTCTGAGCAGGCGGGCATGGCCGCGGACGGCATGCTGAACGCGGTGCTGATTCGGGCTGAGAAGGAAGCCCGCGAGATGAAGGATGATTACACCTCCGTGGAGCATCTGCTGCTTGCCCTTGGGGAGGAGGACTCACCGGCCAAGGAGATACTCACCACGCTCGGGGCGGACCGCGACGCGATTCTGGCGGCGATGAAGGACATCCGCGGTGGGCATCGCGTGACCGATCAGAGCCCGGAGGATAAGTACCAGGCGCTGGAACGTTACGGTCGCGACCTGTGCGACATGGCCCGGGCGGGCAAGCTGGACCCGGTGATCGGGCGCGACGACGAGATCCGGCGCTGCATGCAGGTGCTGAGCCGCCGAACCAAGAACAACCCCGTGCTTATCGGCCTGCCGGGCGTGGGCAAGACGGCCATCGTCGAGGGACTGGCCCAGAGGATCGTCAACGGCGACGTGCCCGCGGGTCTTGCCGGCAAGACCGTCATCGCCCTGGACATGGGCGCGATGCTGGCCGGGTCCAAGTTCCGCGGCGAGTTCGAGGACCGCCTGAAGGCTGTGCTCAAGGAGGTTACCGAATCCGACGGGCGGATAATTATGTTCATCGACGAGCTGCACACCGTGGTTGGGGCCGGAGCCGCCGAGGGCGCGATATCCGCGGGCAATCTCATCAAGCCCGCGCTGGCCCGCGGCGACCTGAGATGCATCGGCGCCACCACGCTGGATGAATACCGCAAGCACGTCGAGAAAGATGCCGCACTGGAGAGGCGGTTCCAGCCGGTTGTCATCGACGAGCCCTCGGTCGAGGACACCATCGCCATTCTCCGCGGGCTGAAGGACCGTTACGACGCGCATCATGGCGTACGCATCCAGGATGCGGCCCTTGTCTGCGCCGCCGTTATGAGCCACCGCTACATCTCCGACCGCTTCCTGCCCGACAAGGCAATAGACCTGATGGACGAGGCCGCCTCGAAGCTGAGAATCGAGAACGATTCCATGCCGGCGGAGATGGACGAGATGAACCGCCGTCTGATGCAGCTTCAGATCGAGCGTGAGGCCCTGCGAAAGGAGAAGGACGACGGCAGCAAGCAGCGTCTGGGCGACCTGGAAAAGCAGTTGGCCGACCTCCAGAGCCGGTTCGACGCCCTTCACGCCCACTGGCAGAGGGAGCAGGACGCCCTGAAGCTGATAAAGGACCTCGGCGAGCATATTGAGGCAAAGCGCACCGAGCTGGAGCAGGCCCAGCGCGCCGGCGACCTGGAGAAGGCTGCCAGAATCCAGTACGGCGAGCTGCGGGAGGCGGAGGAGAAACGCCGCGAGGCTGAACAGCAGATGGCTGAGCTCCGCAGCGACGGCGGCATGACCAGCGAGGAAGTCACACCCGAGTACATCGCCGATGTCGTGGCGAAGTGGACGCACATCCCGGTCAACAAGCTGCTGCAATCCGACCGCGAGAAGCTCCTGGCGATGGAAGAGGCCCTGCACAAGCGCGTGGTCGGGCAGGATGAGGCGCTGACGGTGGTCAGCGACGCCGTCCGGCGCAGCCGCGCGGGCCTTGGCGACCCGCACAGGCCCATCGGGAGCTTCATATTCCTCGGCCCGACCGGCGTCGGCAAGACCGAGCTCTGCCGCGCGCTGGCCGAGCATCTCTTCGACACCGAGGATGCGATGATCCGCATCGACATGAGCGAGTTTATGGAGCAGCACTCCGTGGCGCGGCTCATCGGCGCGCCGCCCGGCTACGTCGGCTACGAAGAGGGCGGCCGCCTCACCGAGGCCGTCCGGCGAAAGCCGTACTCCGTTGTCCTGTTCGACGAAATCGAAAAGGCCCACGCGGACGTGTTCAATATCCTCCTGCAGGTTCTCGACGACGGCCGCCTCACCGACGGCCACGGGCGCACGGTCGATTTCAAGAACACCATCATCGTTATGACCAGCAACATCGCCTCGCAGTTCATCCGTGAGATGGCCGACCGCCAGGCGGAGCAGTGGGAAATAGACGCCCAGCTCGCCGAGGCGCTCAAGGCGAAGTTCCGCCCTGAGTTTCTCAACCGCATCGACGAGACCGTCATCTTCCACTCGCTCAGCAAGGAAGACCTGCGGGCGATTGTGGATATCGAGATGGGCCGCCTTGGCGAGCGCCTCGCCGACCGCCGCATCACGATTGAGGTCACCGACGAGGCAAAGGAGCTGCTCGGCGAGCTCGGGTACGACCCGACCTTCGGCGCCCGCCCGCTGAAGCGCCTGATCCAGCAGAAGATCGAGAACGTCCTTGCCGGGAAGATCCTTGCCGATCAGATAAACGACGGCTCGCACGTTGTGATAGGCGCATCCGGCAAGAGCTTCACGTTCGAGGTCAAGACGGGTCAGTAGCCGTCAGCTCGCAGCCCGGCAGTTTCCTATCAACGCCCTCGGAAGGGCTTTGTGCCTTGTGGCTGATGAGCTATAATGACTGCGGCGGGTGCGCCCGCAGGCGGGGCAATGACCGGATAAGGCTTTTTTGAAATGGAGATGCCATCATGGGACGGAAAGACATGACCAGACGCTCATTGATAAAGACAGCGGTCGTTGGCGCGGGCGTTGCGCTGACGGAAGCGAAATCCAAGGCGGCCGCCCAAGACGCCTCGAAACTCAAGAACAGCGACTTCTACGACAAGGACAAGAAGTTCCTGGGGGATAAGGCCAATAAGGCCTACTTCGACATGATGAAGTCTTTCGGCTACCCGATTCCCGAGCCGCTGAAGAAGGGCCTGTGGGCGGTCGACTTCGCCCTGGGCGATTTCGTCAATGTCGGCCTGGGCGGGATCTTCTGGTGGAACGACAAGAAGTACTGTTTCTTCGGCCATGAGATATTCCTGCTTCCGGGGCAGATGATCGTGGAGCACGGCCACGAGAAGACCGCCGACGGGCCGCCCAAGATGGAATCCTGGCAGGTGCGGCACGGCATGGTCTACACGCTCGGCGAGGGCAAGGAAACCAAACCCATGCCGATCAAGCTGCCCAAAAGCCAGGCAAAGTTCATCACCGTCAAGAACTGCCTGCCGCTCAACCCCGGTGAATTGCGGGGGCTGAATCGCCCCACGGCCAAGCATTTCATGATCGCCGGGCCGCAGGGCGCGATTGTAACTGAGTATGCCACCTACCACGACAACGCGGGCCTGAGGTTTACCAACCCCGTTGCGAAGCTGTAGGGCGGCCACCGGCATTCAAGACGGCGCGCAGGTCGATTTCACTCGGACCGCTCTGTGCCGGCCAGGGCCTCGGCAAAGGCCTGGAAGATGAGCGAGATCGACGTCGCGCCCGGGTCAACGTGCCCGATCGTCCGCTCGCCGAGGTTGCGCGCCCGCCCGAACCTTGCCTGCATGTTCGCGGTGGCTTGTGCGCCTGTGGCGGCGGCCTCGGCGGCTTGCTTCATCGCTGCGGCCGCGTCCGCTGACGCATCCGCCGACCTGCGCAGCACCTCTACCGCGGGCGCAAGGGCGTCGATCATCGTCTTGTCGCCGACCGCGGCCTTGGTCTGTTTGCGAATGCCGGCCAGACCCGACTCGAATATCGCCGCCACCTGCCCGCAATTGAGGCTGTCGGCCTCGCCGGCCGCGTCGCTCATGCCCATGAAGAATGATCCGAACAACGGCCCCGTGGAGCCGCCGTCTATGCACATTATGCCCCAGGCGACGTCGTACAGGAGTGTCTTTATGTTCTTGTCGGCGGCGCCTGCAAGGGCCTTCTCGGCGGCGTCCACGGCGTTGCCCATCGCCATTCCGTGGTCTCCGTCGCCTATGGCCGAGTCGAGCTTCGACAGCAGATCGCGGTTGCTGCGGATCTTCTCCACGGCGGCCTGAATCATTGTGACAAGTTCGTCGCGGCCAATCGTTTCCGGCATCGGCTGTTTCTCCGCCCGTCAGCGGACCGTCAGATACGGCGTGTCGCAGGGAGCGTCCCAAAGCTCCAGCATCTCATCGTCCATCTTGGCGATGAACATCTGGAAGCCCGCCATCTCCTGGACGGTGAGCAACTCACTCACCAGCGACCTGGCGACCTGCACGCCCATATCCGCCAGCACCTGCCGGGCGCGGCGGAACACTATGTACTGCTCCATCAGCGTGGTGGCGCCGGCGCCGTTTATGATCAGCAGCACGCGATCGCCTTTGCCGGCGCCGACTGCCTTGGCCAGGCTGGTGACCATGATCTCAGCCGTCTCGTCGGCGGACATCATCTTCGACTGGCCGGTTCCGGCCTCGCCGTGCTGGCCCATGCCGATCTCCATCTCGTCGTCGGCCAGCTCGAATATGGCCTCGCCGCTGGCAGGGTGTGTGGCCGTCTTCATCGCGACCGCCAGTGTGGCCATGTTGTCGTTGAAACGCTCGGCGACGGCAAGGACCTCGTCGAGGCTCTTGCCGGCTTCGGCAGCGGCTCCTGCCACCTTGTAGAGTGGGATGCAGCCTACCAGGCCGCGCCGGTCTTCGGCCGGGGTGTCCGCGCCGGGGGCGATATCCTCGTGAGTGAGGATCGTCTTGACGTTCAGGTTCTCCTTCTTGGCCATCTCCATGGCCATGTTGCCGCTCAGCACGTCGCCGGCGTGGTTGAGCACCACCAGCAGGACGCCCGCTTCGCGGTTGGCCAGCTTCAGCGCCTCGAAGACCTTCGGCGGGCCCGGTGCGGCGAAGATGTCGCCCACCACGCTGATATCCAGCATGCCCTCGCCGACGAAGCCGCTGAGGGCAGGCTCGTGGCCGCTGCCGCCCAGGGTGACCAGCGCCACCTTGTCGGCGGGTTTGGGTTGCGCTCGGACAACGAGCTTCTCGGACTCAAGGGCGACCTTGGACGAATAGGCCAGACAGTAACCCTCAAGGAGTTCGGCGGTCAGATTCGCCGGGTCGTTTATGAACTTCTTCATCGGCATCTTTGTATCCTTTCACTGCTTGAACCAAGTCGTAGCGTATAAACCGCGGGAAGGATATCCGATATGGCCGGAAGAATCACGCGATCTTTTGCCCCGGCAATTTACGCAGGCCACACAAAATGCTACATTCCTGGTGGTGGATTCGAACGGGAAACTCGACGGCCCGGCGCAGATGGTGCCGTTCTCGCGGGAGCTGACCGGTGATCGCCGCCCGCGGAAGATCAGCCTGCGCCTGGAAGACGGCTACCAGAGCGCCGTCTACGTGCACAGCCCCCGCGCCAGCCAGAAACTGCCCGTCCTCTACGTGCACGGGATTCAGTCTCACCCGGGATGGTTCGTGGGGTCGTCGGCGCACCTGGCCGACTGCGGGCACCCGGTGTTCCAGGTGACTCGCCGGGGCAGCGGCGACAACGAGCGCGGGCGCGGCCATGCGAAATCGGCCGGTCAAATACTTCGGGATATGAACACGGCCTGCCGTTTTGCGATGGACGAAACCGGCGCCGCGAGCATTCACGCTATAGGCGTGAGCTGGGGCGGCAAGCTCGTGCCCATATGGGCGACCTGGAAGGATCGCATGGTCGATCCGGCATCGGTGACAATGATATCTCCCGGGATAAAGCCGCAGGTGGACGTGGGGTTTATGACCAAACTCGGCATATGCGTCTCGCTCCTGCCAGCCCCGCGAAAGCGGTTCAATATCCCGCTGAACGAGGTGGAGTTGTTCACCGGCAACGAGGCAATGCGTGAGTATCTTCGCCGTGACGGCTTGCGGCTTCACCGGGCGACGGCGAGATTGCTCTTCGCGAGCAGGGCACTCGACTCCATGCTTGCGCGCGTCCCGCGCGGCTCGCTGGCTGTGCCCACCACGCTGATGCTGGCCAGCCACGACCGAATAATCGACAACACCGCAACCCGCAAGGTGGTCGAGCACCTCACTGCCGGCGGGGCGGTGATACAGGAATTCAACGCCGCACACGTCTTGGAATTCGAGCCGGATCCCCAACCGTTCTACGCTGCTCTTGCGGCGGCCCTCGCTCGGGGCGAATAGCGCCGGTGCCCTTACGGCTTGGCGTACTTGGTGTCTTTCCAGATGACCTTTGCGTTCGGCAGGTGGCGGGTCATGGCGAATACCAGCGCGTACACGGCCACTATGTTGCCGAGGGGATACGTCCAGGCCTTCCAGCCGTTGAGGTCGCAGAGTCTGTAGAAGCGGATGAGGACGCTGAACTGTATGACCGCTGCTGCCGCGGCCGCAATGCCGCACGCCAGCCACCAGGCGCTTGTCGCTTCCGTCACGGCGGCCAGCGCGAAGGCCAGCGGCGTGATTACCGAAGGCCCGACCCCCATCACCAGCAGCGCCAGCAGACACAGCGTCAGTCGCCCGAGCGTGGAGAACGTGCCGAAGAAGATACGGCTCCAGCCGCGGACCATCTCCTTCAGAGATGAATACATTCGCACCTGGTAAAGTCCGCTGTTGCGGATGACCTTCAGATTGAGACCGGATCCCTTAACCTGGGCGGCCATGTTCATGTCTTCAGCAAGCCGGTCGCGGATGGCCTCGTGCGTGCCTATTGCCTCGTAGGCACTGCGTCTTATGAGCATGAAGGCCCCGTTGGCATAGGCCTGGGGCTTGTCCGGATTGTTTACATCCGTCGGGTCGTACCAGATCATCAGCATCCCGCTGCACACGGGCTGCACCACCGCTTCCCAGAAGCTGCGCATCTCGAGCATCGGCAGCACGCTCAGCAGATCTATCCGGTTGTCGACGGCGTACTGGATGGCCGTGGACAGCGTGCGGTCGGACGTCTGGCTGCAGTCGGCGTCGATCATGCATATCCACGGCCCGGACGATGCAGCAATTCCCTTCTGCATTGCATGGTTCTTGCCGCACCAGCCTTCCGGCAGGGATTGGATGTTTATCACCTGCACGCGGCTGTCTTCGGCTGCGATCCGTTCCGCGATTGCGCCTGTGTCGTCCGTGCTGCGGTCGTTGCAGACGACCAGCTCGAAGTCCGGGTAGTCCTGGGCGAGCATGGTCCGCATGCACTGCTCGATGTTCTCGGCCTCATCCTTAGCCGCGACAACAACGCTGATCCTGGGTGCATCTTCGGGCGGCCCGGGGCAGCCGGCATGCAGCGCGGACTGCTCACCCTTCTGGTGGCCGATCTGAAAGTGGCGAAATATCCATACCCCCGCGACCAGGCTCGACAGTATCGTCAGGACCAGCGGGATTGCCAGCATTGTCAGTGGAGTCTCCCGTGCAGCGGATCGTCCGGTCGTAGCCGGTGTCAGGTTGAAACGGGCCGGCACTTCTGCAGATTGATCATCAACTCCACCTCGCCGACGTCAATGTTCATTCGGCGGGCGATTTCGACAGCCTCGACGCCCTGGCCGGCCAGGCTGGCGATTTCATCGGCCTTGTGTGCGGCGGCTGGTCGGCCCTGGCCGCCGGCATCGTCGGCGCTTCCGTCCCTTGCACGCTCAAGGCGGGCTATGCGATTCTCGGCCTGGTCGAGCAGTTGCTGAAGCTCGGCAAGACGCTTGTGAACCTTTTCATCGCTATCACGCCCCCTGCGCAGGGCCACCAGAGCCAGCAGAACCGCGGAGATGGCCACCATGATCGCTGCCGCCGCGGCTGCTGATAGCTGTTCCGGGCTCATGATGTTTTCCGCCTGTGAATCTCGATCGCGGCCGCGACGACTTCCTTGGCTGGCACGTGGTGTGCATTTGCGGCCGCCAGGCATTCGGAAAACTCCGGGCGGGCAGTCACCTCCCGCGATCCGATCAGGCCTATCTTGATGCGGATGGGTCCGTACGGCGTCTCGATGGTTTCCTGGCGGCGCGTAAGCTTGCTGCGCGTGCATCGTCGGCGGCGGATTCCCAGTGAGGTAGTCTCAGTGAAGATGATTTGTTCGGCGATTTGCACATCTGCCGCCTTGCACATGGCCGCGAGGGTCCAGGCGGGGCGGGATTTCTTCATCACTATCGGCGCCGCCCATGCGTCTAGGCAGCCGGCGGCCAGAAGCTTTTCGATGGTCGCGCCGATGACCTCACCCGTGCAGTCGTCGATATTGGCCGAAAGCTCCACCACGCTGTCGACCTGGCCTTCATCGATCTGCCGCCCGAGGATTACCCGCAGTACGTTGGGCAGGGGCCCGGTTTCCCTCGTGCCGGCTCCATAGCCCACCGAGGTCACCTCCATTTCGGGGATTGGGACAAAGTCCTCGCTGAGCGTGGTGAGCACAGCCGCGGCGGTGGGGGTCGTCAACTCGCCGTCGAATTCGATCTGGTAGGTGGGCGCCCCCACGAGTAGCTGGGCGGTCGCGGGCGCTGGTGTGGGCAGCTTGCCGTGTTCGCACGTGACCGTGCCACTGCCTACGGGGATGGGGGAGCATAACACGCGGTCTATGTTCAACTGCTCCATCGCCAGGGCAGCGCCCACTATGTCGACTATGCTGTCAACCGCACCGACCTCATGGAAGTGTACCTCATCGACGTCGATGCCGTGCACCTTTGCCTCTGCGTGGGCAAGGTGGGTGAAGATATCACTTGCCTTGTCGCCTGCGTGCCCGGGCAGATCGGCCTTTGCGATCATTTCCAGGATATCGGCGAGCCCGCGGTGCTCGTGATGGTGGCCACGAACCGTCACATTGAACTTAATGCCGGCGATTCCGGCCCGCTGAACCGTCTGGAAGTCGACGTCGAAAGGCAGATCGCCAAGGGTGGCTAAAGAGGCCTTCAGTGTTTCGGCTTCGGCGCCGGCATCCACCAGCGAGCCGACAATCATGTCGCCGCCCGCACCGGCGAAACAGTCGAAATAGGCCACTTTCATCGCACTTTTCCTTTCCGAGGGGGATGCTCAAGCGGCAAGTGTAGAATGCCCCCCCGACGAATGCAAGGTTCACCAGCGGTTGCCTTTGACAGCCGCGGCTGCATCGCGGAGAATGTCGTCGGCCGGAATAGATCCAGAGGAACGAACCATGGGCAAGTTCTGCATCGGCATAGATCTGGGTGGGACGTTCATCAAGTTCGTTGCGATGGACGCGGACAACCAAGCGGGCGAGCTTGTGCAGCTGCCTACCCCTCCCGAAGGCGGAGGCGAAGCGGTCGCATCGCAGATGGCCGCCGGCGCGGAGCAGGTAATGGCCTCTGGGGGCATCTCCCGGGGCGACTGTACCGGCGTGGGCATCGGCGCGCCGGGGCCGCTCAGCCGATCCCAGGGAATTATCATCGCCACGCCCAACATACCCGGAATGATCGACGTCCCCATGCGTGATATGGTGTCCGACCGCCTGTCGCTGCCGGCTACCCTTGAGAACGACGCCAACGCGGCCGCATATGGTGAGTTCCTCTGCGGCGCCGGCCGAGGGGCCAAGGACATCGTCCTGCTGACGCTCGGCACGGGTGTCGGCAGCGGGATTATCATCGACGGAAGAATACTGCACGGTCGGCACGAGATAGGCGGTGAGATCGGCCACATGATTGTGGACCCGGGCGGCGAGCAGTGCAATTGCGGGCAGCGGGGCTGCTTCGAACGGTACGGCTCGGCAACCAATCTGGCGGAGTACGCAATGCGGCTGATCCGGGATGAGGGGCGGGAAAGCTCGCTGAAGGCAAAGATGGCCGCAGGCGGATCGATCGACGCGAAAGATATACAGGAAGCGGCCTTTGGCGGTGACGAGCTGGCCTCGGAGGTGTGGGATCGCGGCGTGTACTACCTGGCGGTTGGCCTGGTGAGCATCAGTCGAATATTCGATCCGGACAAGATAATCCTTGCCGGCGGCATGACGCAGGCGGGCGATCGCCTGCTGAATCCGGTGCTGGAGCAGTTCGGCCTCCTGCACTGGACGTTGACGGAGCCGAAGACCGAGGTTTGCATCGCGGCGCTGGGCAATAATGCCGGGGCGATTGGAGCGGCGGGTGTAGCGTGGCAGGATTTCGGGTGACCGGCGCGGCGCCGCCGCCTTCTGGCAGAAAAGGAACGCACGACGAATGAAACATTACTATCCGGCATTCGATGAATTTCGTGAGTTCGTTCCGCGGGGCAACACGATCCCCGTGTATCGGGAGTTGCTGGCCGATGCAATCACGCCAGTGACCGCCTATCAGAGGCTGGCGTATCCCGTGGGCTTTGCGCCCGCCAGCTACGCATTCCTCCTGGAGAGCGTCGTCGGCGGGGAGAGGATCGCGCGATATTCATTCGCAGCGGCCGAGCCCGAAGCTACCTTCACCGCAAGGCGCGACACTATCACCATCTCACGTACCGGCGAGGACGACCAAGTCGTTACGAGCCACGACCCTCTTGGCGAGCTGAGCAAGATGCTTGAGCCTTACAAGGCGGTTGACCTTCCCGGCCTGCCTCGGTTCACGGGCGGCATCGTGGGGTATGCAACGTACGACATGGTCCGGTACTACGAGGATCTGGGCGAAGGTCCGCCGGACGACCGGTCGCTGCCGGACCTGGTCTTTGGACTGTATCGCACGATGGTGATGTTCGACCACGTGTCGAAGACGATAAAGGTGGTGGCCAACGCCCACGTGAGCGGCGATCCCGGCGGGGCCTACAGCCAGGCCGTCGAGGCTATCGAGCGCACTATCGCAAGAATCCGCGAGGGTGGTACTCAGTCGGTCGGAGAAATAACGCTGGAGGGTCTGCCCCAGAAGCCCTTCCAGAGCAACTTCAGCCGCCAGCAGTACATGGAAATGGTTCAGGCGTGCAAGGAATACATCAGCGCCGGGGACATCTTCCAGGTTGTTCCGTCGCAGAGGCTTGAGGTCGAAACGTCCGCCAAGCCCTTCGATATCTACCGCGCCCTTCGCGTGGTCAACCCCTCCCCGTTCATGTTCCTTCTGAAGATGCCGGAGGTCACGCTGGTCGGCAGCAGCCCGGAGATCCTCTGCCGCGTTGAAGACGGAATAGTGACCAGCAGGCCGCTGGCGGGCACGCGCCCCAGAGGCAAGAGCGATCAGGAAGACAAGGACCTGGAGGCGGAACTGCTGGCCGACCCGAAGGAACGGGCCGAGCATATCATGCTTGTGGATCTGGCGCGCAACGACGTTGGACGAGTGGCCGAGCCGAAGTCCATCGAGCTTTCCGACCTGATGACCGTCGAACGTTACAGCCACGTGATGCACATTGTCTCGGACGTGAAAGGCAAGTTAGCGGAGGGGATGACGGCGTTCGACGCTCTGCGTGCGGCCTTGCCGGTGGGGACGGTCTCGGGCGCGCCCAAGATACGGGCGATGGAGATCATCGACGAGTTCGAGACGACGCGTCGCGGCCCGTATGCGGGCGCGGTGGGTTACGTTGACTTCTGCGGCAACATGGACACTTGCATCACGCTTCGGACGATAGTGATGTGCGGCGGCAAGGCCTACCTGCAGGCGGGCGGCGGGATTGTTGCTGATTCGGTGCCCGAGACCGAATACGAGGAGACCATAAACAAGGCAAGGGCGTTGCTTCACGCGATAGAGGTAGCCGAGGCGGGGTTCGGGGATTGAAAGTGCTGACAGGCGGCCGTCCTTGGCCCAAAGGACTACGTCGGCTCGTCGTGTGTGGGGATTGCCGTCGGCGGCGGAAGTTGATCGGCGGCATTGTCTTCAAGGGGAGGTGTTTCGGCGGCGTAGTTGCTGGAGTCTTCTTCCGGTGAGTCCTCGACGGTTCCGGCGTGCCCGCCCTGCGGTGGCGAGGCAGCATGAGAGGCGGGTGCGGGCGCATGCCCACGGGCCCAGAGCATGAACTCATCGCCGAGGGCGTTGTAATCCTTCGCCCCGTTGGAGTTAGGCTCGTACTCGAAGATGGTCTGGCCGAAAGAGGGGCATTCGGCGAGCTTGATATTCCTGCGGATGACGGTTTCGAAGATTCGCGTGTTGGCCCAGGGACAGTCAGTGTTGCGGGCCGCGTCGAAAAAGGCTTTGAGGTCGGCCGCGACCTCGCCCGCAAGGCGGGTGGTCTGCTCGTACATGCAAAAGATTACCCCGCCGACTCGAAGGCCGGGGTTGATGCGGTGCTGGACGAGCGAAATGGTTTCGAGGAGCCTTCCGAGTCCCTGCAGGGCGAGGAAGTGGGGCTGGAGTGGAATGAGGACATCGTCGGCTGCGGCGAGGGCGTTCACCGTGAGCAGGCCGAGGCTTGGGGGGCAGTCGATGAGGAGGTATTCGAAGGGCAGTTCGTCAGCGGCAAGACGTTGTCGCAGAAGCTGCTCTCGTCCGGGCGTGGTTGCAAGTTCTATCTCGACGGCGGCAAGGTCGATGACGGCCGGAGCGACCCACAGATGCTGTTTGATGTTTATGGCGGCTGAGCTGAGTGGCGCCTGGCCCGTGATCACGTCATAGGTGTTTGCCTGGCCGCTGCCCGGCTCGATGTTGAAATGAAGTGTCAGGTGTGATTGCGGGTCGAGGTCGAGCAGGCAGATGTCGGCCCCTCGTGCGGCGATGGCCGCCCCCAGGTTTGCCGTAGTGGTTGTCTTGCCGACACCGCCCTTCTGATTGATTGCGGCTATCGTTCTCACGAGTGGCATTATAGACGTGCGGGCGTGGGTCGCAAGCGTATGAAAGGCAGCGGCAGGGGTCACGTTGTGTTCCGCTTGTGCCCGTTGGCGGAAGCTGGATTCCTCATGCTCACGCGACGTTAGTCCGATCAATTGATAAAAAGGATAGGCCCAATGCGTTCGTATCTGATAATGCTGCTCGCTTGCATGGCGGTTCTGACGGGCTGTCCCGTGCCCCAGTCGCAGGACACGCCGGTCTGGCAGAGGCGGGAGGTGGACCCGGTCACCAACCGGGATTACTGGATCTACGTCCCGAGCACCTATAGCCACGATCGGCCTTCGCCCCTGATCGTGACATGTCACGGCACGCCGCCTTTTGATATAGCCAAGCATCACATCAAAGAGTGGAAGATGCTCGGTGAGCGAAACGGCTGTATCGTCCTGGCGCCGACGCTGAGCGGCACCGACGGCATTATCGGAGACGGTCCTATCTCAGGCATGCTCGCCAGCGAACGGTTCATCATGTCGCTGATCAGCATGCTTGGTTATCGTTACAACATCGACCTCGCCAACGTGATGATCACCGGCTTCTCCGGCGGGGGTTTCCCGACCTACTGGGTGGGGCTGAGGCATCCGGACATCTTCAGCGTGATCGTCGGGCGAAACTGCAACTTCAACGCCGCAAATGTCAACGGGTGGTATCCACCGGAGGCCCTCAGAACGCCCGTGAAGGTCTACTGGGGCGAAAACGATCCCGCGACGATCAGGTTTCAGTCTTCCGAAGCGGTCTCATACCTGCGGTCTCACGGGTTCGTTGTTGAGACGGGCGTGGTGCCCGGCGCCGGTCACGACCGTCACCCGGAGGTGGCCATGGCGTTCTTCCTGAGGCATCGGCGCCCTCCTCGCCCGTCCCTGCCGACCGTCAAGTAAGGCGCCGGTGCGCATAGGCTCTGGGATTATGAAGCGCTGGGGATGAGGCTGAGGAGGAACACCATGGCGAAGATGCCGACGGTCTCGACGATACCCATGGCGATAAGGACGAACGCGAATCCCTTACCATCCGAGTCCGAAACGCTGCGAATACCCGCTGCGCCGATATGACCCTGCATCCAGGCAGAGAACATCTCGGCAATGCCGGTGGCGAGACCCACCATGAGTAACAGCCCCGCGCTCTGCATGGCGATATCAGGTCTTTTTACGATCAGGTCCCCGATCTCGTTCATGACAATCATCGCGTAGAGCGTCTGGCTGATGGGCAGGCCGAGCAGGATTATGTGGGTGAAGCGGAGTGTCTGCCCCGCCTTGCCTTCTTTGAGCCACGCTCCAGCGGCGGCTTTGCCCGCTACCCCGATACCGAGGGCACTTCCGATTGCCGCGATGCCGAGTGCCAACGCCGCACCCAACTGGGCTACGAACGGCCAAATGCCTGGGGGGATTGCAGTGGGCCCTGATGTTGCAGGCTGGGTCGCCTGAGCCAATATGGGAATCACCGAGAACACGTCGAGTATCATCTTACGATCTCCTTCGAGGCAGGCTGCGTAAACGGACAGTATTGATACCCCGTCCATTCCATGCCCAGGTTATTCGAGAACTCCAGCATATTCAATCGCACACCGTGTGCGAATATAGCGATAAGGGCCAGCCCAAGATTCAGCCCGTGACCGAACACGAGCACGGGGATGGCGGCCAGCCACGATCCCGTGGACAGCGCCAGCTCATTGAAGCTGCTTGCCAGCACTCCGCTGGCCAGGCCCACGGCCATCAGGCGCACATAGCTGATGACGTCGGCAAACGCTGAGAGCACCGACAGCGGGAAGTTGGCCACACCCAGGGCGAGCATCTTGAGCGGATTGCGCGACGGGCTTTCGAACACAATCGCCAAGGCCCCGCCGGCAATAAGGAGATACGACCATGGCGATTCAAGAGTGAACGGGCTGGGCGCGCCCATTACGTAATGCCTCACAACGCCCAACATTCCCCAAATGAAGATTGCCCACCCGATTCGCCCCAACACCTTCAGCGAAGGCCATAATACCAAGGCGCGCCATAACTGGGCGGCCGAAAGGTGGATTGCTCCCATGATAAAGCTGATCTGCATTATCAGCGTACGCGACCGCTCGCTCATGTCGACGGGAATCACCGGGCGATAGAGCACGACACCGAAGAATGTGCCGGTCAGGGCGCCCCAGATAAGGCCAACGGCCCCGATGACTGTTATCAGTCTGGTGAACTCCGCGCCGAGCGCCTTGGCTGCCCGCTTGTGGAACAGCAGCGGCCCCAGCAGGAGGATGACCCCGTACCCGCCGTCGCCAATCAGCATCGCCGCGAAGATGGGCAGCGCGATCATGAACGGCACCGACACGTCGAACTCCCGGAAGCCCGCGACCGTCCCGAGAAGATCGAAGAGGCCCTTGATGGGCAGGGTCCACCTCGGGTAGCGGATTAACGTGGGCGGCGTGTCATCTTCCGCGGGCTCGAACGTCTGCGCCGCGGCCTCGATGCCTGCCGCCGCGAGGTCCGCTGCGAGCGATTCTGCCTTCTCGGCCGGCGCCCAGCCCTGAACCGCGAACAGATGCTCGCCGCTCACCGCGCCCTTGGTGGCTATTGTGTAGTCGGCATGGTGCTGCAGGCGTGTTTGCCAGGCCTTGATTTCGTCGACCATGTGCGCCAGTTCAGCGAGTCGCTCGGAATCGGCCTTGAGGGCGGCATCGATTTCGGCGGCCTCTTTGCGGATGGAAGGCCTGTCTCGCTTGGGCAGGCTCACAGGGTCGGCCTGCTCGGGCAGGGAGACCTCGCCGCCGCGGTCGATAACGGCGACCAGGGTTCGCTTACCGCGCAGATCTCCAAGGATCTGGACGAACTCGGCCTGAACGTCGGGTGCGTTCTTTTGAGGCACGGAGAAGAACTGCACGTCGACGCCGGAGCGGCGCAACTGCTCGAACTGCTCCAGCCGGACATCGCCCCACATTGCCAGGCGCTCGATCTGGCGATGGAGCGTCGCCAGGCGGTTTGCCGCTTCGGTCGAGCGGCGCCGGATGCCCACGCTTTCCTCGGCGGCTTGCTCCGCGGATATCTTCGGTTTGCGGCCGGCCGGCTCCAGATCGGAGAGTATCTGAACTGCCTTGGCGGCTGTGTCGATAGAGGCCAGGGTCTTCTCGTCGGCCACCGCCTTGTCGCGATCGACGGGCGTCAGGTGCAGCACGCCAAGCTCGCCGAGCGAGCCCATCAGCGTATCTCGATCGTTGGCCGCCGACACAACGTACACTTTGAGCATGTTGACGATCATGCGTCGCCGGCCTCCTGGTCGCTGGGCGCCACAGCCGTGCGCATGGTGGGGCGTTCAATCTCGGCGAGCTTTGCCTTGGCGATCTTTGCCCGCCCGACCCCGGCGGTCATCTCATCGCCGAGCTTGATGTGAATGACACGGATGGCCTCCAGGGCCTCGGGGATCTTGACTTTCTCGAAGAGGTTCACGCGCTGGATGATCTTTGTCAGTTCGCGCTGGAGCAGCTGGCATTGCCGGCGGAGGATGTCTTCTTCGGACCCGTGGCGGCTTATGTCACGCAGGTCCGCCAGGGCCCGGTCCACCCACGGCGGAGTGGCAAAAAGGCTATAGACCGCCTCCGGAAACTTCACATCCTCGAAGATCGGCACATTAACGCCTGCAATGTTCGTTGTTGTGGAAACGACCTCCGACGGCTTGCCCAGTTGGCGGACGTTGACGCCCGCCCGATCGGCGAGAACCACACTGTAAACGCCGAACTTCTCCTCGGCGGCCCGCATAGCCGCCTGCACAGCCCGGCGCTTCTTCTGCACCTTGCGCACTGTCATCTGGAGCTGCTGCTGCTTGAGCTTGAGCATGGGCAGATATCGCTCGAATCGCTCCAGCGCTTCGCGATATCGCTTAAGCTCCGGCCGGGTTAGCCTAATCTTCTTTGCCACGGTTCTATTTCAGATTGCGGATTTCGGGTGATCCGGATCAATCCGCAATCCGCAATCTATGCGTTCGCGTCTTCCGGTTCTGCGGCCTTTTTTTTCAGGTCTTTGGGCCAGTGGCTTTCGATGATCGAGCGTCGGATTCCGGTTTCCGCCGGCTCGAAGCATTCAGCCAGGATGTTCCAGCAGCGATCGAGGGCCTCAAACAGGGGGATGTTGACGCGAAGGTCGCTGATCTGCTCTTCGAACAGCTCCCCGTACTTGAGCAGTCTGTTGTCCCACTTTGACATTTCAAAGCCCATGTCGCGTTTTTCGCGGCTTTCGATGCACAGGGCATAAAGCTGGATGCAGGCGTTCATGATGGCGCGGTGATCGTCGCGGGTCTCGCCGTTGACGCGCTGCTTGAGGCGCGACAGCGACCGGAACGCATCGATCCGCCCTTCGCGGAGGTAGAACTGGCCTTCCGTGATGTATCCGGTGTTGTCGGGGACGGGGTGTGTATCGTCGTCGCCCGGCATGGTGACGCAGGCGAGCGTTGTCATCGAGCCGGCCCCGTCGAAGTCCACCGCCTTCTCGTAACGCTTGGCCATCTGGGTGTACAGGTCGCCGGGGTAGCCGCGATTCGAAGGGATCTGCTCCATTATTATGGAGATCTCCTTCAGGGCATCGGCGAACGCCGTCATGTCCGTCAGAAGCACCAGGACGTCCTTGTTCTGAAGGGCGAACTGCTCGCCGACGGCCAGGCACAGATCCGGAACGAGAAGGGCCTCCACCACCGGATCCGCCGCCGTGTGGATGAACATGATCGTCCTGCCCAGAACGCCTCCTTCCTCGAAGATGTTCCGAAACTTGAGGTAATCGTCGTGGCGCAGGCCCATGCCGCCAAGGATGATGATGTCTGCCTTGGCCTGGAGACCTATGCGGGCAAGCAATTCGTTATAGGGCTGGCCCGGGATGGAGAAGATCGGCAGCTTCTGCGACGCCACCAGCGAGTTGAAGATGTCGATCATCGGGATGCCGGTGTGGACCATCCTGTCGGGCAGCCTGCGTTTGACGGGATTGACGGGCGGGCCGCCGATATCGACGGGCTCGGCGTCGATTTGGGGGCGTCCGTCTCGCGGTCTGCCCGAGCCGTCGAATATCCTCCCCAGCAGGTCGTCGCTGAAGCGCACCTGCATGGGCTTGCCCAGAAATCGCACGCGGTCGCCGGTCGAGACGCCCTGCGTGCCGGAAAACACCTGAAGGCTGACCTGGTCCGACTCCAGGTGGATGACCTGCGCCAAGGAGCTCTTGTCGTCGGAGACGACGGTGGCCAGCTCGTCGTATCCGACATCGCTTGCCGTCACCGTCACCACGTTGCCGGCAATTCGGGTTATCTGGTCGTAGTACTTTCTCATTCCGGCGGACCCTTCTTCTCGATAAAGGCGTCAATGTCGGCCAGGATCTTCTTGTACTCCTCGCTGTCTGTCGCGACGTAGTTCAAGTTGCGGAAAAGATCGGAGATGTAAATGAGTGTCTTGCGCGACTGATCCTTGTCGTCGAACTCGAACTGGAGTTTCAGCACCTCCGATATCTTGTCGAAGATGAACAGCTGTCTTTCGGCCGGCGTGGCGGCGTCGACTTCGTCAAAGGCATCCTGCTGGAGGTAACAGTTGTCGAAGAACTCGGCCTTCAGCATGTCGGTGAAGTCGTCTATCGGGGTTCCTTCCTCCCCGACCACGGTCATCATCTGTGCGACTTCATGGCCGCGCCGCAGCAGGGCCTTTACCCATGCGACCTTTTCCGGGTCGATGATTCCGGTATACTGGCTCCAGGAGTCGAGCGGGTCGATGGCCGGGTATCGCCGCGCATCGGACCGGTCCCTGGACAGCCCGTGGAATGCGCCCACCACCTTCAGCGTGCCCTGGGTGACCGGCTCTTCGAAGCTGCCGCCGGCCGGGCTCACAGTCCCGCCGATCGTCAGCGACCCTATTCGCCCATCTTTCAGCTCGATTGCCCCGGCGCGCTCGTAGAAAGCCGCGATGCGACTTTCTAGATAGGCCGGGAACGCTTCCTCACCGGGTATTTCCTCCAGGCGTCCGGACAGTTCTCTCATGGCCTGAGCCCATCTGGAGGTGGAGTCAGCCAGCAGCAGAACAGTGAGCCCCATCTGTCGGTAGTACTCGCCGAGTGTGGCGGCGGTATAGACGGAGGCGTCGCGTGCGGCCACCGGCATGGCGGAGGTGTTACAGATGATTACCGTACGCTCCATCAGGCTCTTGCCCGTGCGCGGATCGATCAGCTTGGGGAACTCTCGCAGTGTCTCGACGACCTCACCGGCGCGCTCGCCGCAGGCGGCGACTATCACGATGTCGGCTTCTGCGTGGCGCGACGTGATCTGCTGGAGCACGGTCTTTCCTGCACCGAAAGGTCCGGGTATGCAGTATGTCCCGCCGCGAAGAACGGGGAACATCGAGTCGATGATTCGCACGCGCGTCACGAGCGGCTCGCTTGGCAAGAGCCGGCGACGCGAAACGTTCAGCGGAACCTTCACGGGCCAGTACTGCTGCATCGTGATGCTTGTGGCCTTGCCTGAGGCGTCCGTCAGCGATGCAATCTCCGCTTCGATCGTATACTTGCCCGCCTTGGCGACCTTTTCGACGGTGAGCTCCCCGTCCAGGCCGAACGGAACCATGATCTCGTGCGTGAAGATGCCCTCCGGAACCGTGCCCAGTGTGTCGGCCGCGGTTACCCTGTCGCCGGCCTTCACCGTGGGAGTAAAGTCCCACTCGGTTTCGATGTCCAGGCCGTGGATGTATCTGCCCGGCTGGAGGAAGAAGCCCCCTTCCTCGGCCAGTTCCCACAGGGGATTCTGTAGGCCGTCGTAAACCTGGCCCAGCAGTCCCGGACCAAGCGCCAGTGACAGCATCTGGTCCTGAAGCTCGACGGGATTGCCGACCTTCAGCCCGCGGGTTTCCTCGAAGACCTGGAGGTCAGCGAGGTTTCCGCGAATTCTAATGACCTCGCTGAGCAGCCTGGCACCGTCGTCGCGGCAGCAATAGCCGATTGAATTCTGAACGATCTCGCCGGTCGCTTCGGCTATGACCATGTTCCCGTAAACAGCGACTATTCTTGCGTTCACCTACCCATCCTCTCACCTGTTACTGTTTTCAGGTCGCAGCTTGCTCCACCTTCCGGGCCGCTTCTGAGAGTCTCTGCCACCTGACCAGAAGCATCAGTCTGGCGGCATAGGCCACCAGTTCGTCATCGCTGAAGCTGAACCACGTGTCATGTTCGGCAATCCAGTGCCACCTACCCGTGTCGAGTATTTGCAGGCCCGTAAACGGGTCTGGCGCCGAGGCCCATTCAGACGTCACGGCGCTCAGGTCTTCGTCGACCGAAAGATCCTCGGCAACGAGATAATCGCTTGCCTCCAGTCCCAGCGCCTTGGCGCGTGCGGCCGCCACGGCGTTGCGCAGCGCGACCTCGTGGGCGGTCCAGCCCGCGAGAAACGCACTATCCATGCGTCTTGCCAGGTCTGCGGAATGGCGAAAGTAGTTCTCCCAGATTGCATCTGCGGCAATTCGCCTGGGGGCTTCATCGTGGCCGGTGATGTAGTCCGGGAGGGGTTCCTGATCGCTCACCTGAGCGTCGGTCAGGACGGTGGGCTCAGCCTGGTCGATTTCCCCGGCGAGCAGCGCATCTCGCTGCAACAGGTCGTCGCTGAGAAACACGGTCTCGACCAGGGCCTGCGGGCGGCCGGTGCCCCGGACCTGTTCCAGCAGGGCGCGGCATGTCAGTGGAGGCGGGGCGGACAGATCGACCAGGCTCGGTAGGGCCGACAGTAGATAGTAGTTGCCTTCGCCCATGTCGGATCCCTATTGCTCCGGTCCTTCGGCCGGCTGTGCAAGCATCTCTTTAAGACTCGGCCCGACAAGCTGGGACAGCATCTCGACGACCGACTCTGGGGTGACCTCGACGGTGCCGCTGCGGGTCTCGTACTCAAAGCCCGCATCGGCTAGGGTTGCCTTGAGGTCAAAGTCGGCGCCCGGGCCGCCTGTCTTCGTGCCGCGGAGCTCGCTGATGGCCCAGTCCGCCAGCTTGTCCTGCATCTCCGCAGGCACATTGATAGACAGAGTATCCTGGCCTTCGAGGTCTGCCTTTGCGTACATCATCACGATTTCGTGCAGGAGCTTGCCAAGGAACTCAGCGTCCCGGAGCTTTTCCCCGGCTGCGCGGCCCAGCACCACCTGAATGGCCCGGCTCAGCGCCTCGCGCAGCTCTATTGTGGCATCCCGGGCGGCCAGCCGCAGTTCCGTACGGCCTCGTTCGAGGATGCTTTTCGCTTCGGCGTTGGCCTCGGCAATGATCTTTTCCGCGTCGATCTTGGCGTCGGCGAGTGAGCGTTCGGCCTGCTCTTGGGCCTGGGTTCGGATCTGGTCGGCCTGCTGCTGGCCTGCCTGCACGCCCTCAGCCTGAAGTTTAGCTACAAATTCTTCTATGGTTTCGCCCATATTGCCTCTCCGGGGAGCCAGTAAGCAATTGCCGCGTGAAGCATACGCATTGAGCAGCGGTTATTTCTGGGCATCGCCACTCTCGGGCTGTTTCTGGCGGATGGTGAAAGTTCTGTCCGGGTCGAGCCGGCCGAATATCATACGTCCCGCGGACGTCTGGAGCACGCTGGTTACCACGATCGTTATGTCTCTTCCGATATGGTCCCGCCCGTTCTCGGCGACGACCATCGTACCGTCGTCGAGGTACCCGATGCCCTGGCCGGGGTCCTCGCCGGGCTTAATCACCTTGAGCTTGAGGCTCTCTCCCGGCAGCACCACGGGCTTGATCGCGTTGGCAAGGTCGTTGATGTTGATCACATCGACTCCGCGAAGTTGTGAAATCTTGTTGAGGTTGTAGTCGTTTGTCACAATCCGCGCGTTCATGTGCTCCGCGAGGGCCACCAGCTTCGCGTCCACCTCGGCTATGTCCTCAACGCTGGGCACGTCCGTCTGGAGTATCTGGAACTCGACCTTGTCGCTTCGCTTGAGGCGGTCGAGTATGTCCAGCCCCCTGCGCCCGCGGTTGCGGCGCAGCTTGTCGCTGGAGTCGGCGATTGCCTGGACCTCGCCCAGGACGAACCGCGGCACCACCAGGTCCGATTCGAGTATCTGCGTCTCGGCGATGTCGGCTATTCGCCCGTCGATAATCACCGACGTGTCCAGTAGGAACGGCCGCGCGCCTTTGGTCTGCCGCGAAAACTCCACGTACGGGATCACAAAACGAAAGTCATCCTTGGTCTGGAGAACGAAGGTGACGCACGCGAAAACGGCTGCCGTGCTGAGAAGCGCCTTGACCAACAGGACAATCTGCTGGACATTCTTGGCTTCCAGGGCAGGAAAAACCTTCACGATCAGGTCAATGATCAGAGTCAGTGTATAGGCGATTACCACCCCTGCCAGGAGTCCGAAGAACACGCCACTGAGCACGTGCAAGCGCTTTCGGCGCCACAGCATGTCCAGGAGAATAAGACCAACGGCGGCGATGGCCGGTACAACAATGTAAAGGAATGTATAGGACTTCCCTTCCCCCGTAACGCTCGGCTGGAAAGCATATGAGGCCGTGAGCGCAATTACGACCAGCAGGAACAGCAATCGCACCCCGTGAAGTATCATGACGCTCCTTCCTGCCTAGTAGGCCAGAGTGAACCCGTACAAGCAACCACGACCCAGAGAGCGCGCACAATGTACCGCGCCGGGGTGTTTCCCGCAAACGTAGTTTTCTTTCGGCTTGTCGGCATGGCCCCCATGGCTCGCCCCAGACGGGTCAACCTGCGCATAATGCGGCGTACCGACAGGACTTGCACAAGGCGGACTCGGCCCTTTCAAACTTACCGGCCCGGCGGGCAGACAAAAGTCTACGCGCCGCATCTGCTATTCGCATCTGGGCCGCCTCGATCGCGTTCGGCCCGATGGTCATCGTGACGGCCGCCGCCGGACGCAAGAAGTACAAGCTTGCCTCTGCCGGCGGAGACTCAAGGTACCTGGCCGCGGCGGCTGCATAGGCGAGCATCTGGAGATCGTATCGCCCGGCGCGCTCGTCCGCCTGATTCGCCTCGACCCTGTCGGACTTGTAATCCACGATGTGCCAGGAACCATCCTTTCGCCGGTAGATCAGGTCGATCTGGCCGCGGAGCAGGGCCGGCCCGCACTCCAGCACGAAGTCCATCTCGCACAGGGCCTGGTCGGCCTGGGCAATATCGTTCCAGAGCGGCGTGGCGGAAAAGCTCTCGATCATGCCCGCCAAGTCCTCGCCGATGGCGCGTACATCTGTGGTCTCTGGCAGATTCATTTCCGCCACCGCCTGCTCCACCAGCGCCAGCGCCGGCTGGGGGGCGGCCATATCGAGCAGGGCCATGCAGCCATGCAGCACCGTTCCCACTGTGGCGGCGTCGAGTGGCGCAGGGGCTGCGCCGGCGGTCGTGGACGACAGGTCCTTGGCCTTGGCGATAATCGGCCGGTCGGGAACGCCCAGTTCGTGTCGCCAGTGGTACAGCATGGGGCAGTGGTCGAAGTCGCAGAGGGCCGTGACGGCGATTTCCACCCGGCCCTGATCGGGCGGCAGTGGGCCAATGGGCGGCGCCTGCGGAGCGGGTTTGGCGAGCTTGCGGATTCGTTCGGCCAGGTCGGCCGGGCCGGACGCCTGGGCCAGGGCCTTGCGGCCGGGCGCTGCAGTCCTGCTTCTACGCCTACCCTCGGCGGGTGCGATCTTGTCCACGACGGCAGTATATCGGTCGGCGTAGCGGATGCTGTCCTTGCCGTCGTCGACGGCCCTGGCGACGCCGAGGGCGCGGTCGATGTGAGCGAGATAAGAGCCGGATTCCCTGAACTCGCCCTTGCTGTTGCGCCAGTCGGCGGCCACGAACACCAGGTGATCCTCGTGTCGCGTGGCGGCCACGTAGAGCTTGCGGATGTCTTCTTCCTGCTGCTCGGCCCGCTCCAGGCGATCCGCCAGGCGAAAGGCCGCGGACTGATCGGGCAGATCATCGTCGTCGTTGCGGCTGCTGAACTTGTAGGTGAGCCCCAGGTCGATACGCTTCAGTATCGCCCCGCGGCCACCGCGGCGGCCGGCGTTCAGATCCGGGACGAACACCACGGGAAACTCAAGGCCCTTGGCCTTGTGTATGGTCATGAGCCGCACCACGTCTTCGCCCTCTCCCGCGACGGCCGCCTGCTCGTAGCGACTCTCATCCAGGATCAGCTTGTCGCTTTGCGCTATGAAGTCCGCCAGCGCCATGCCTTCCGCCGCCGCTGTGCGGGCACGATCGATCAGCAATCGCAGGTTCCCGGCCGGGCGCCGCCCGTGGCACAGCAGCGTCGCCTCGTATCCCGTCGCTTCCAGGAGGCTGTCTATGAGGCTATCGATTCCGACGGCGTCCTTGCTGCGGTGGAGTTCCTGGATTGTCTGCACGGCCCTTGTCAGGGATTTGAGTTGCGGCGCGTCGAGGCAGCGGGCCAAGTCCGCCTCGGCCGCCGCTGGCAGGTAAGGCGGCTTGCACGCGACGGCTATGTGCATCAGCGCGTTGTCGTCGAGGCCGAACATGCTGCTGCGCAGCAACCCGAAGAATGCGATGTCATCAAAGGGATTGTCGATTACTCGCAACGCGTTGAGAACGTCGAAGACCTCCTGCTGCTTGAAAAAGCCCGTACCCGCCACCACGTAGTACGGGATATCGTGGGCGGCGAGCTGATGCTCGTACTCGAGGCTATGCGTCATTCGAGCGAAGAGGATCGCTATGTCGCCCGGCTTAACGGCCCGCCATTTATTGGCGGAAGTATCCCAGATGAGCTTCTCCCCGTCGTCCAGCATCCGGCGTATCCGCCCTGCGGTTACGGAGGCTTGGGCGGCGGTTGCCTCAGGGGCGCGCTTTATGTCGCCGCCGGCACCCGAGGCGAGCAGGATTTCAACCGACGCGCCCTGGGGCGACTCCTTTCGGTGGGCGCGGATCGGCGCGTACCCCTCGCCCATCAGTGGACCGAACAGGGCATTGATGAAGGCGATGCCGGCCTTGTGCGTGCGGAATGAGACATCCAGGCTTTCAGTGTTCTTGTCGCCTAGCCGGGCGCATAGGCGGTTGAAGACTTCGACCTGCGCCCCTCGGAAGCGGTATATGCTTTGCTTTGCATCGCCGACCAGGAACAGCCTGCCCGCCGGCGGCGCCTGGTGCGGGTCGTCCGCGAGGCAGAGCAGCCGCTCGATCAGCGAGATCTGCAGCGGGTCGGTGTCCTGGCCTTCGTCGATCAGGAACTGGGCGATCTGGTCCCCGAGGAATTTGCAGGCCGCCTTGTCGCCCGCAAGGAGATCCCTGGTACGAAGCAGCAGGTCGTCGAAGTCCAGCAGGCCGCTTCGCCGCTTCCGTTCGGCGTAGATACTGTTGGCGTGCTCCGCCAGGCGTGTGAGCGCCGCCAGCGCGCCTGCCGCCCGCACATCAAGGGGCCCGGGCTCTTCGGCATAGATCGCGTAGTCGCCCAGCAAGGCCGCGATTTCCTTGATGCGATGCCGGACTTCCTTTGCCGCCCCCTTGCCGCCCCAGGCCTTGTCCGAGCCCAGCGAACCGGGAGCGATCCGGCCCAGTCTGGCAAACGTCTCGGCCGTTCTTGCCGCCGGAGCATTCAGGAGGCTTTGTGCGGCGTCCACGAAGTCATCTCTTAGAGGCAGCAGCCTGTCGCTGTCATTGGCGCACTGCCGGGCTGCCAGCGCCGCCAGCGAGGCGGCCAGGGCCGTATCCGCTGCCAGCGCCGCCCATGCCTGCTCTGCCTGTTCATCCAGTGTGGACTTCCAGCGCGCGACGGTGGCCTGCGGATCGAAATAGGCCTCAAAGTCGCAGATGGTGCGGGAGTTCACCAATTCGCACACCTGCTCGACGACGGTGTCAAATGTGGCGCCGGCGACCAGGGCGGCCGCATCCTCTCGTCCGGATTCGACTGCTTCCAGCACAGCCTCCTCCGCCGCCTCGGCTATCATGGATTGGACGATGAGCTCATCGGCACAGACCGTGAAGGCAGGGTCTATGCCGGCCTCGATCGCCCTCGCCCTGAGCAGCGACGCGCAGAAGCTGTGGATGGTCGAGATTCTCGCCTCGGGCAGTCTTTCTCGCCAGTTGAGCAGGCGTTGGCGCTCGCGGCCGGTGCGCTGGCCGGCCATCTCGCCCAGTAGACGCCGCACGCGCTGCTGCATCTCGAGGGCGGCCTTTTCCGTGAATGTGATGGCCACGAACGTCGCCAGCGGATCGTCGTCGTCGCCGCTGCCCATGAGCAGTTGTGCGTATCTGGTAGCAAGCACGAGGGTCTTGCCGCAGCCGGCTCCGCTGAGCAGCGCAAGGCTGTCTGCGGTCCGGTCTATCGCCGCCGACCGCTGAACCGCAGTTAGCTCCACCTTGCCGGTCATGGCGCTTGCTCCCGCCCGGCGGCTTTCAGGTCGTGCCGGGCCTGGCTGAAGTGACAGATCCGGCGGAACGGGCAATAGGACGGGCACTGATGCGTGGGCATGAGGTCGAATCGCCCGGCCTGCATGTCCTGGACGAACTGTCCGACGCGGCCGATGGCCGCGGCCAGGTCGTGTTCGTATTCCTCGTTCGATTTGTATTTCCCGCCGCGCTTCAACACTGCCGCGAACAGCCGCTCGTGGGGCGCGTGCGGCGGGCCGATCCGCTCGAACGCACCGCCCAGACACGCTTGGCCAAGCATTTCGCTTGCCGCCGCCGCGTAGAGTGGAAGCTGCACGTTTCGTCCGGACACGATGTCGCTGCGCGTAGGCAGGCTGCCGGTCTTGTAGTCGATCACCATCAGGCCGGCGCGCCCTTCGAACTCCACGCGATCCACGCCGTCGATCTTGCCTCGCACGAGGACGGTGCCGACCGGCGTCTCAACAGCGACAGGCTCCGCACGGCTGGCCGGGTCGAGGTGATCCGGTTCGATATCGTCCATGCCGAAGCCCAGTTCAAAATGCATGCCCTTGCGCTTCAGCCGGTTGCTTTGCCGCGTCCACTGCAGATAGTCTTGCAGTTGCTGATGCATCTGATCGCGCTGGATCTGCCATAGCTTGGGGAAGAGCGTCCCCCTCGATTCGACGGCCGTCGATTCCACATTGACGGCGGAATCCAGGGCGGCGGTGAGATCCTCTTGCGGGATTTGGGTCAGCGAAACGAAGCCGCCGCAAAGTTCATGAAGGCCAACCATCAGCCGATGCAGAACGCTATGACAAAAGATCCCTCGCGACATCGCCTCAAGGCGGCGCTCTGGCGTCGTAACGTCTTTTAGGCTAAGCACATACGTCGCAAAGAAACTCCACGGGCACTGCCCGAATATGTTGAGCTGGCTTGCCGAAAACACGGCGTCGGCCCCGAACTGTTGCCCCAGTTTGTCGGCCAGAATCCCATCCGTAATCCGCCCGTCGAAGGGCCCGCACTCGCCCGCTCGCCACCGCCGATTGTGCGCCCAGATACCCATCGACGCCGCCGCAATCTTGTCCGCCGCGTGCTCCGCCGCCCACCAAAGCGCCGACGGACACCCGCCGCCTACCTCGAACAACCCGGCCAACGCGGCGTTCAGCGCGTCGCGGGGCGCGGCCACGTCCGCCTCGGTCGGCACGAACCGGCCCGGAGGAACCTTGCTGACCATGCCCGCATCCTTGGCGCGCTCCATGCCCCCGAAGGTTTCCACCGCGGACATGAGGAACGCCCCCGGCGCCGCAATACGGCCCGCGGCGTCGCTATGCTGATAGCTCACCGTGAGCGACTCATCCGCACGCGACACCGCCAGGTAGAAAAGCAGCATCTCGCGAGCCGTCAGATCGCTGCGGCTGTCAAGCGCCACGCCGCGCTGGCGCCAGGCCAGCCGGTCGGCCTCGCCCAGCAAGGGCCCATCGGTAACCCTGGCCGGAAACTGCCCCTCGCCCAGGCCCAGGAGGAACACGTGCCTGTACCGAAGCGACCGAGCATCGAGCATCTCCAGCACGTCCACGAGCGACTCGCCGCGCGCAGGCGGGGATGTCTCCACGCCGAGCACCTCGCGCAGATGGCCCAGCGACGCCACCGGCCCGTCGAGCTGTTCCAGGGTCGCCACCAGCGCCGCCAGAACGCGCAGGTCACGGGCCACCAGCTTCGCCTCGCCGTGCTCGCACGCCGCTTGCTCCAGCTCAAGCGCCTCGCACATCTCCAAAATCCCTGGGATTCCAATTCCTGGGCCTGGGAGCCGCGAAACCTCAAACAGCTTCTCGAGCATCGCCGCCGCCTGGGCGATCAGCTCCGGCGAGGGGGCCGTCGCACCGGCTGCAGCCCTGGCGTCTTCCTCCGCATCGTCCACCTCGCCGTCCGCCTCGGCCCGCTGGGCCAGGCGCTTTGCAGCCGCTGCGTAGGCGTCCGGCCCTTCGAGCACGTTTCCTTGACGGATGACCGTCTCGGCCGCTGCGACCGTCGTGGCGTCGAAGTCGCCCATCGCGTGCGGGCGGAAGTAGCTGCTCTTGATTACCCGCAGGACGTCGCGAAAGGCAAACTCACCGGGCAGCGACGCTGCATCCAGCAGGAATCGCACGATGGGCTCATCCGTCAGCACCCGCGGCGCCGCAGCCAACGGGATGTCATGCTCGGCGAAGATTCTCTCGACCGGCTGGCGATATTGGGCCAGAGAGCGGGCCACCACGGCGATGCTTCCGGCAGGCGCGCCATCGGTCAGCAGGCGCTTGACCCGCGGCGCGACGGCCGCCACCTCCGCCTCCGTCCCCGCGGTGGCTATCACGTGCAGGCCCTTGGGCGGAGTGGTCTCATCCGCATCCACGTTGAAGACGTTCTCCCACAGCGGCCCAAGTGACTCGCCGCCGCGTGCTTGCATCTGGATCTCGTCGAGGTCCTCGCCGAAGGCCTTGCGGATATACTTCAGCGTCCGCCCCGTCCAGTGCCACATCCGCCCGCGCCCATCCTCGGCGTAGGGCAGGGTTATCAGCACCTTCTGGACGCGCGGGGCAAGCAGCGTGATAATCTCAAGCTGAGTGGGCGTAAAGTCGGTAAAGCCGTCCACCGCAACCGCGGCCGCGCCCGCCAAGGCCGCATGGCCACCCGCCGCCAGGTGGTCCCGCGCCTGCCACATCCGGCCCTCCAGGTCGTACGCCTGACGCTCGTGCAGGCACGCCTGGTAACGGCGGTAAACCTCCAGCAGGTCGCGGTGCTTGCCTTTTCGGGCCTTGATTGCGCCGGCCAACGTCTCCGGCTCGACCGCCGCACGCTTCAGCTCCGATATCGCGCGGTCCAGCGCCTCAGCCAGCCCCGGCGTATCGGCCACGCCCGCGAGAGCCGGCAGCTTGCCCGCCGTCGAAAGCTCATCCACGATCTGACGAAGGAGCAGATGCCTCTGGCAGGCGGATACGCAGGTCACTTTGCTGCCGCTGGCGGCGAGTATCCGCCCCGCCAGCGCCGCAAAAGTGAGCACCCCCGGCGAGACGACCACGCCGTTTGGAGATTCAGCGAGGAGCCTCCTTCTCAGCGCCGCTGCCGCAGGCGCGTTCGGCGCAAGCACAAGGCACCCGCCGATGTGCTCGTTGGTGAAGTGCCGGTAGAAGTCCAGCGCTACCGCGGTCTTTCCGCAGGCAGCCGGCCCGCGCAGCACCGCCGCACCGGCCTTCGCCGCCAGTATCCGCTGAAGGATATCCCCGATTGACTCCACACGCTCCATCGAGCCCATTATCGCCGCTGGGAGGTGGAAATTCGACATTCTTCCCCTCAAACCCTGCGATTTGGGGTTTTTGCCGAATTTTCTCCTGCGCGCTCCCCAGTGCCGCGTCGACTACTTCAATAGAGGCTAGATACCTGTCCCGACGTTCGGCGATCCCAAGGGCAGGCCGATGACAGTTGCAGATCTTCAGGTGTAGGACGCACAAGTCAATAGCCCAGGCAATTTTACATGAGCAAACGACGTTGGGTTAATCTGTTTTGTATTGTAGAAGGGGAGGGGAAATGGTCGATTGGATCAAAAGGCTTGACAGGATCGTGGCGCAAGGTCGTGGCGGCCAGAAGAGGGTTCGCTGCGCCTGCGCCCTGAATGCGCGAGGCTGGTGTGTCGAAGACGGGCGGACTGGCTCGTCTGGGAGTTGGAATGTGCCTATGAGGTACGCGAAGATTGGATGCGAGCCGATCCGGGGCAGCCCGTGCGAAGGCGGATGGACAAGGCTGCGGAAGGAGGTATTGCACCATAGCCAGTAGACGTACAAGACGCCGCGGCCAATGGGCCGCTATGGGTGCAGTCGCTCTGCTGTTACTGGTGGGCGCGATGCTGGCGGATGTTCTGGCGGCAGGGTCCAGTGGTGGCGCGGGCTACGTCTACAAGAACAAGCGCGGTGAGTGGGAGTTCAGCACGAGAATTTGGCGTCCCGCGAGCGAGCGGGAGTCTGCGGCCCTTGCGGGGGTGCAAGATCAGCAGAGCGGACTGCAGGAAGTGGGCCAGCGGCTTGCGCGCGTCCAGGGCCAGATGATGAGGCGGCTGGAGGGTCTTCCGCCGGCAGAGCATCTCCGTCTGCTTGATAAGCTGCAGGCGCTTCGCAACAAGCAGGCGGACGCCTGTGCGCAAGTGGACAATCAGAAAAGGGAGCTGGCTCGCCTTGGACGTCGCCGGCAGGAGCAGCGGAAGAAGCTGGTGGAGTTGGCCAAACGCAAGAAGGCGGACCTTTCCGAGGCCCTTCGCATCGAAGATGACATCCCCTACCTGGAAGACCGGGCCCGGACTCTGACCGAGGTTCACAAGAACCTGACTGCAGACCTGGGGGCCGCCAAGAAGTGGGTCGCGGGACTGCGGAAACGGGCGGGCCAGGCCCGCAAGGATTACTGGGTCGTTGCTGAGGATCTCTACAACCGCAAGGATGTGGGCCTGCCTCGCGAGTATATTGGTCCGATCCGGCCGGCACCGACGCGAATCTCGCGGCGCCGGGTGGTAAAGCGGGTTGAAGGGTCTGAGCAGACGGTCCTGACCGACCCGGTGTTTATCCGGAATGTGCCGATCACGCGTTATGGGCTGCCTCCGGTTGAGATCGTGCCGGTTGAGGCGGCCCGGCCCCGGAGGTCCGGGAGCACGGTGAGGTCCGATGCAGTCAGGGAGGAAGTGGCTGAGCTGGAGCGCATGTACACCGAGATGGCAACGATCCGCGAGCGGACCGCCCGCAAGCTGCGAAGCACAGAGCGGCTTCAGGACTGGTTGGTAGCGGAATGCACCCAGGAGTCGCGGATCAACGCGCAGAAAACCACAGCGAGACTTCGCCGTGACGAGCTGAACTGCAACTTGGCGGGGTTGGCCCTTGAGATCGACGAGGGCATTGCACAGATCCGGCGGTATGGGCGCGACGCGGTGGATGCGACCGGGGAGAAGCTGTTCTGGCAGCTCATGAAGAGGCACCTTGCAGAATTGCTGGACCGCGCCGCAGCCGGCGGGCAGCTCGCAGTACACGTTGTCTTGGTCAACCGCGGCTGGAAGCAGATACATCGACGGGATCTCAACAATGCGATCACCCTCATCGGAGGCGCCGACGGGCTGAGGCTGTCGGACCGCCAACTGCTCATGGGAGTGCGGCGCCCGAAAATATTCCTCCGCGATGCGATTGGAGTTGAGATAAAGGATTCACCATGACATCGGTCCCGACCGAAACACTGAGGTTCCTGATGATCTTCTTCGGTGTCAGCGCCGGCGTCGCCTTCGTTGCGCTGCTGTCGAGGGAGAGCGGTGTGGGCGGGAAGCGATGGTTCCGGGCCACCGCCGCCATCGGAGCCTGGGTGGTCCTGTCTGTGGCGGGAGTGGTGCTTTTCGTGAACGATCAAGCCATCGGCGCCGTCGCAGCGATGGTTGTCGGCTTCTTCTTCCTCTACTTCATACTGGGGGCCGAATGCGACTGGGGACGCCAGGTGTTCGCCTGGGCATGTATCGTCAGTGCAATAGGCGCCGTGGGCGGAGGTGTGCTGCACTCACGTGAGATGGACCTCGTGCGGAAGGATAACGCCCTGGAGAAGCTGAGGGAAAACTCGCTCAGGGATTTTGCACGGATCGTGCAGAAAGGGCGAAAGGGGTGGACGCCCGGCCCCGGAGTCGGGGAGGCAACGGCAGGCGCGCTGGTCGCGTGGGCCACGATCGAGTCGCAAATCGAGGTCGATGCCGAGCACGAACGTTGGCTCGGGCGACACTGCTCCCGGGAAATCCCCATCCACCTGATCCTGCTGAACAACAGTTATCGGCCCCTGGACATTACTCTGGGCAACGAGAACCTCTGGCAAGTGCGGATTCTGGACAGCGATTCCAACGTCCTGCGCCAGTGGGAGTTCAAGCCGGGCGGCTCAATGGTCACGCTGGCGGCCGCGGGGCGCGAGCGGTTTGAGATGACCTGGGACGGCCGCGACGAGGAAGGCAAATTGCTGGAAGCCGGCACCTATGCCGTTCACTTTCAGGTGCTCGGCAACAGGCCGTCGGGCAAGCCGTCGAAAGGGCACGTGGTCTTCGAGATCATCAACGCCGGGCCGATGGTGATCGTTGAAGGGCCGACGGACGGGGGCGACCCGCATGAAGAGTTGATGGAGCGCATCCATCGCGAGCAGGAAACGACACGTCTGTGGGACTGGCCTCACCGCCTCATGCCAAGCCTCTAGCGGCGGGCCGGAACGTTCAGTTCTCCACAACCACCTTCGTAATCTTGAAGTACCCCAGCGTTGTAATGAGCCCGAAGAAGTCATCAGGGCTGCCGTCCCCCGAGCCGAGCGTGATGCGGCGGGCGTCGGCGCTTTTCATGGCCGCGTCAAAGACCACCCATTTCCCGCCGATGTATGACTGGAACCACGCATGCGGGCCGAACACGTGCTTGCGGCCAGCCATGGCCGGCACGTAAACCAGGCCCACCACAACCTGGGTTGGAATGCCGAGTGCCCGGCACATTCCGGCCGCGAGTACGGCGTGCTCCGTGCAGTCGCCCTCTGGGTTGGCGGCCACTTCCGATGCCGTTGCATAGCCGATCGCCAGGCTCTTCTTGCTGATGTATTTGTAGACGAAGGCCTGGATTATCTTGGCAGCTTCGGCGGGGTCGTCGCAGTTGCCGACGGCCTTGCGGGCCAGCGCGATCACCTTCTTGTCGTCGCTCTGCACGTACCTGGTGGGCTGCATCGCCGCCAGGGCCGCCTGGTCCTTGCCCTTGTATGGCATGGGCGAACCTTTGCTCGCTGCGACGGGCCGGACCGTCACAACCACCGTGCCGTCGGTCATCGTGCGGATGGTCTGGTTGTCGCCGGGCGGGACAGTGAGCTTCTCGTTCTTGGTCGGCTTGAGATGGTACGTGATAGCCGCAGCCCGGCTGGCCCTGTTCAGTGATACCGGGCTTTTCAAGAGCAGATGGTCGAAGAAATCCACCACGTTGTCCTTTGACAGGGCGAAGGCCTTGCTGCACTCGATCAACTCGAACTGCTGGCCGAACATGGGCATCTGCATTTTCTTCACGTGGAGCCGATCGTCCACGTATGTGGTGGTGGTGATTCGCCCGGTCGGGGCGACCAGCGTGGTAGAGATTTTGGTAAGGGCCACCACTCGCCCCAACAGATCGACTTTTTCCTTCCGGCCGACCTCGATCTCCGCGTCCAGGGCCTTCTGCATGGACGGGTCGAATACCTTCAGTTTGTAGCTGGTTCCGGCCTTCAACCCCTTCTTGAGCGACGCCAGGCGTACTCCCTCGCTGAGCAGGGCGTCTTTCGGCCAGTCGAACGTGGTCGTCCGGACATTGCTGCCCATTGTCGTGGTGACCGTAGTTCTTCCCCGGTTGTCTATGACCCCTTTAGTCGTGACGACCATGGTGCCCATATTCTGGATAGCTTCGAAACCGAGCGGCTTGCCTTCCGGCGTCTCAAGGGCCGTGGACGTCACTTCGATCGTCATAGGAACGTTCATGCGCGCAATGGTCATCCGCATAAACTCGGTGGTGGTCACCTTGTCGGCGGCGACGGTGCGAACGCTTTTGCCATGACCGGCCTTCTTGCCGGCGATGAAGATTGCAACGTACTGTGTTTCGGGTTTAGCGGGATTGGCGGCGGTCTTTGTGTCCGCGGCGAGGGTCGGGGCGGCGAACACGATCAAGGCCGCAGCGGTGAGGAAAAGATGTCGAGTTTTCATGAGCCTGTTTCCTTTCGGATGGCGTCTTGGGTGTGGGCCAATACTAATCCTCGGCGCACGGATTGTCGAGCACATCGTGAAAGACGGGTGCATTAAGGTTTTGGGGAAAGTCGACGGGGCCGAAAATGGGGACTGGGCTTGACCCAGTCCCCGGTTTCCTTCGATATGTTCTCTTTCCTGACTGCGGGCTCCCGGCTACCGGCTACCGCTTCGGTGGGGCGGCCTCGCGGACCACCGCGCCTTCGGTGTCGCTGAGGATCAGCATCGAGAGCTTCTCCACGAAATCCAGCTCGTTTGTATTCAGCGAGGTGTAGTCGAATCGCCCTCGCAGGTCCGTGTAGCCGTCCTTGTAGAACTCGATCTTGCCGCCTGGCATCCGCGAGTAAACCTTCACGTACACTTTCGCCAGGGCCTTGCCGGTCTTGGCGTGCGTGACTCTCACATGCCCGTAATTCTCGATAACCTGAATCGCCAGAGAGTTCGCGTAGTACGCTTGCGTGCGAGTCACCGAACCGGCGATCGCCTCAACCATCACGTTTCTGCCGGCGAACTGCTTCGGCAGGTCGAAGGTGTGGCTGGTCTTGCCGGCCGGCAGCTTCACCTCCTTAGTGAGGTTCGGGCGGATGAACGAGAACTGGCCCGCCATCCGCGACGACTGCACGAACGGATTCCGCGAGAACAGAAGCTCGATATCCATCAGGTAGTAGTTCATGCGGCAGGAGGCGAGGCTCTGGTAGTTGATGGTGATCTTTCCTGCCTCGACTTTCAGCTCAACGCCTGCCTCGGTGGCGGCAAGCTTGGTCTGGACCTGCGCGCGGTCCTTGTCGTCGATGACCTTCGCAACCTTGCCGTCTATCTCGTTAGCCTGGGCGAGCACCGCCGCGAATATGTTCCGCCAGCGGTCCACGGGATGCTCGGCGTAGCGTTGGGCTATCTTG
>SDBT01001005.1_pt1 | contig 47848 bp, 40 predicted proteins | sample 2277101 | NCBI WGS metagenome assembly SDBT01 (sample SAMN10404973, study PRJNA504765) | marine sediment metagenome | isolation source: marine sediment core GS10_PC15, 103 cmbsf | place: Arctic Ocean: Southern Knipovich Ridge | collected 2010 | reverse complement strand
AGAAGGCTCCTCAGGGCCTCGGTCTAGTGCCTGAGGGCGCTTCTCAGCTTAAGACGGGGATTTTCAATCTCTGGTGCATTGGCCTGCCGTCGAATGGAATTCGCCGTCTGAAGTTGAGAAGGCCCCTCAAGGCCTTGTCTTAGCACCTGATGGTGCTTCTCAGCTTCAGCCAGGGATTTTTAATCCTTGGCGCTCGCAAATGGAAAGGTAACCCGTTGACCAAACGAGAATTCAGACTCGAAAACGAATATCACTACAACCGCTCCGGGGCGGTGCGCTGGATCATCTCCCACCTGATGCGCTACCCACTCTTCCCGCTGGCCACGATCCTGACGGCCATCCTGAACAATGGGTTTTACAGCTACATCCAGATCTTTATCGGCCGGGCGTTTGATCTGATCACCAGCTCCGGCTGGCAGACGGCCGCGCTGCTGGGACTGGCGGCGAGCGTGCTGGGATCGGCCATCGGGCAGGGCCTGACGGGATTGGTGAGGAACTTCTCCACCGAGTTCCTAGCTCAACGAGTGGAACGGGATGCCCGCGACGAGCTGTACGTCAGCCTGTTGGGCAAGAGCCAGACCTTCCACGGACGGCAGCGGATCGGCGACATCATGGCCCGCGCCACTAACGACGTGCGCATGCTCAACCTGATGTTCAGCCCTGGCCTGATGCTCATCATTGATTCGCTGATGGCGATCGTCGTCCCCATCGTCATGATCGGCCGGCTCCAATTCAGACTGCTGCTCGTTCCTGCCATCTTCGTCGTCCTGTTGGCCGTCACGGTAGCCGATTACAACCGGCGGCTCAAGCCGGTCAGCATCGCCCGGCGAGATCAGTTTGGGGTGATGAACGCTGGGTTGGCGGAGGCTATCGCCGGCATTGAAGTGGTCAAGGCCAACGTGCAGGAGCGGTACGAGTGGAACAAGTTCACTCAGAATGCCCGCCTGTTCCGCGACCATTTCGTGCAGCAGGGGGAAATCCAGGCTCGCTACTGGCCGATGTTGATGTTCAGCTTGGCCCGGGCCGGTGGCTTCTTGCACGCGATGCTGCTCTGGCAGGATGGCACCATCAGCCTGGGCCAGGTGGTCGCCTTTATGGGCCTGTTCAGCACGCTCCGCTTTCCCACGTTCATCTCCATCTTTTCCTTTGACCTGGTCCAACTGGGGATTGCCAGCAGCAAGCGAATTCTGGAATTGATCAACACGGAAACAGAGCTGGACGAGAACCCGGCTGGCGTCGCCCAATCGATTCGGGGAGAAGTGATTTTTGAGGACGTTAACTTTGGCTACAATGGGAAGCCGGTGCTGAAGGACATCAGCTTTACCGCCCGACCCGGCGAGACGATTGCCATCGTGGGGCAGACCGGTTCGGGCAAAACCACCTTCACCCAGCTCATCAACCGCATATTTGACGTGGACAGCGGGCGAGTGCTGGTTGATGGCGTGGACGTGCGCGACTGGAGCCTGGAGTCACTGCGTTCGCAAATCTCCACCATCGAGCAGGACGTGTTCCTCTTCTCCCGCACATTGGCCGAGAACATCGCCTTTGGCTACGCCGACGCCAGCCAGGAAGCCATCGAGCAGGCAGCCCGCGAAGCTCAGGCGCACGAGTTTATCACCGGCTTTGGCGATGGCTACGACACCGAGATCGGCGAGCGCGGCGTGACCCTCTCTGGCGGAGAGCGTCAGCGCATCGCTATCGCCCGCGCCTTTCTCACCGACCCGCGCATCCTGATCCTGGACGACAGCACCAGCGCCATTGACAGCGCCACCGAGGACCAGATTCAGCGGGCCATGCGGCGCATCAGCCGCCAGCGGACCACGTTTCTCATCACCCACCGCCTCAGCCAGATCCGTTGGGCCAACCGCATCCTGGTCTTGCGCCAGGGCGAGTTGGTGGATCAGGGGACGCATGAGGAGTTGATGGAGAGGTGTGAGGACTATCGTCGCATCTTCGCGAGGTATGATTAATGGGCTTTATCCTGGACGGCCTTGATACCGAGGCCTACGACCGCAATTATACCGATAGGGAGCTGCTGACCCGCATCATCAGCTATTTTCGGCCACACACCCGACAGATGATCCTGGTGGCTGTCATGATCACGTTGAACTCGGTGGCCGGGACGGGCAGCCCTATCCTCATCTCCAAAGCCATTGACATGATGGCGGAAAACCCGTCGGTCGAGGCCCTGCTGCTCCTGGCGGGGGGTGTGCTCTTGCTGGGCGCAACCGCCTGGATATTCAATTATATCCGGCAACTGTTCTCCGCGCGGGTGGTGGGGAACGTGGTCCTCCAGTTGCGGGAGGATGTCTTCAATGCCACCGTCGGCCACGATCTCTCCTTTTTCGACGAGCACCCCTCCGGCAAAATCGTCAGCCGGGTCACATCCGACACGCAGGATTTCTCCGCTGTCGTCACCCTGGTCATGGACCTGCTCAGCCAGGTGTTGCTGGTCGTCATCCTCTCCGCATGGCTGTTCACCATCAACCTCTGGCTGACGTTGTTGCTGCTGGGAATGGCGCCCATTGCAGCCACCGTCGCTCTCAGCTTCCGGCGCGTCGCGCGGAGGGTCACCCAGCGCGCCCGCCGGGTCACGGCCAAGATCAACGCCCAGATTCAGGAGTCGGTCAGCGGCATCATGATAGCCAAGAGCTTCCGGCAGGAACACGCCGTCTACGCCAGCTTCGACGCCAACAACCAGCAGGCATATCAGGTCGGCTTGCGGCGCGGCCTGACGTTCATGTCGATCTTCCCGATCATGAGCCTTGCGTCCGGCCTGGGGGTAGCCACACTGATCTATGCTGGCGGGCTGGCGACCCGTGGCGGGATAGTGAGCCCCGGCAATTGGTACCTGTTCATGCAGGCCGTGGGCTTTTTCTGGTGGCCGCTGATGAACATCGCTTCTTTTTGGAGCCAGTTCCAGGATGGACTGTCGGCTGCGGAACGAGTGTTTGCGCTGATTGACGCTGATCCCAAAGTGGTCCAGGCAGCAGCCGAACCAGTGGAAAAGCTGGACGGCCGCATAGAATTCCGCCAACTTATGCTCACTTACACCGGCGAGGAGATAGTGTTGCCCGACTTCACGCTGGAAATTCGCCCCAAAGAGACCCTGGCGCTGGTGGGCCACACTGGCGCTGGCAAAAGCAGCCTGGCCCGGCTGATTGCGCGTTTCTACGAGTTCCAGGGGGGAGAGCTTCTGATTGACGGCCAGGACATCCGCAGCCTACACCTGGGGCAGTACCGCCAGCACATCGGGCTGGTGCCGCAGGAGCCGTTCCTCTTTTCCGGCACCGTGCGGGACAACATCCGCTACGGCCGTTCAGAAGCGACCGACGCGGCGGTGCGCGAAGCGGCCATGCACATCAGCCAGGGGGACTGGCTGGCCGGCTTGGCCGATGGGCTGGACACCGACGTGGGCGAGCGCGGAGCCAACCTCTCGATGGGGCAACGGCAACTGGTGGCCCTGGCGCGCGTGCTGCTCAAAGACCCGGCCATCTTCATCCTGGATGAAGCCACCGCCAGCGTGGACCCGTTCACCGAGACGCAAATCCAGGAGGGGCTGGAAACCATCATGCGCGACCGCACGGCCATCGTCATCGCCCACCGCCTGTCCACCGTCAAGAACGCCGACCGCATCATCGTCATGGACCACGGCCAGATCATCGAAGAAGGCACGCACGACCAGTTGATGGCCCAGGGCGGCCATTACGCTGAGCTGTACAACACCTATTTCCGGCATCAATCGTTGGAGTATATCGAGAGCTTTGTCGGTTGACCTGTGATTTACGGAGTGGAAAAGCTACCTGCGTCAACCGCGTAGCTGGCTTTTTGGGTTAGGTCAAATTGCGTAAATGGGCCAAACGTGGTATAGTATGTTTATCAATAATGAGGGATTAAGGTATTTCTCTAACAATTGGGAATGGAGGTTCTTCAAATGAAAGTACAAATCCTCAACCTGGGCCTTATCAAATGTGCCGAGATTGACTTGAAGCCGTTGACCATTTTTGTCGGTCCCAACAACACAGGAAAAACCTGGGCAGCTTATGTGCTTGGAGCCATTTTAGGGAGGGCTGGGTGGGAGAGGTACGAAGAGGCTTATGTGAGCGGTGAGGTCTCAGAGACATACCCCACTCTGGATAACGCCATCCAGCAGATCTTGGAAGAAGGCAATGCACAAGTCGACTTAGTCCAGTTTGCCGATGAATATGGAGAGAGGTGCATTAACAGTGTAGCGCGTCTTGCCCCGCGTTGGATGCAAGAATTTATGGGTACGGAGAGGGTCTCTTTTAGTGATCTGGAAGTGCGTGTATGGCTAGAAGAACGCAAAGAACACTTCTTGGAACGTGTCAAGGCCCAAGGAATCAGCGGAAGAATTAGTGTTAACCCACAGACAGGCAGGGCTCTGCTCACTGGCGCCAAGAAGCCACAAGAACCACTACTTTACTTTTTTACTGCAGAAGAGGGCGACATTGAAGCATTGGAAAAGCTTCCGCTTCAGGCAATCCGGAAGTTTGTAGTCGGAGGTCATTTCCACGCACTGCGTAGAGCCTTGTACACTGATGCATCCATATTCCCCACTGAAAGAACCACCTTTATAAGCCTACCCTGGACAGGAGGGGAGGCAGAGGAGAATGCGATCCTAACCAGAGAGAAGCCCCAGCAGAGGGTCAGGGTCCTCGCACAGCCATTGAGCCAATTCATGAACATGTTCGTGAGTGCCTTGCAGATGACGCGATCAGCAAGAGAGAAGGAGGCAGAAGACGACCCAAGGATCCTGAAGTACATGCAACTGGCTGAACTGCTGGAGAATATCTTGGGCGGAGGCGTGGAGTTCTCCTCAGAGGAACCGGCGCCTACACGTGAGATCCTCTTCAAGCCTGCCGAGGATACTACCTTGGATATGCCGATCGTCTCCTCAATGGTAAAAGAGCTTGCCCCGTTGGTGCTCTACTTGCGCTATCTTGCCGAGCCAGGCGACTGGCTTATCATAGACGAGCCAGAAATGAACCTACACCCAGAAGCCCAAGTGCGCATCACTGAATTCCTGGCGATGCTCGTCCAAGCCGGTCTGCACGTCTTGGTCACGACCCACAGTCCCTATATCGTGGATCATGTCATGAACCTGATGAAAGCAGCCGAGCATGAAGACCTGGAGAAAATAAAGGACAAGTTCTACCTGCGACAGGCGGAGGCTCTTATCCCTATGGAGCAGGTCTCAGTGTATGTCTTTGGAGATGGGACGGCCAAGAGTATTTTGGACGAGGAGGAGGGCCTAATAGATTGGGAGACCTTCAGCAGTGTCTCCGAACGGATTGCCCAAATCTATCATGAACTACTGTAGGTGGGGAGCTAACTGATGCCTTTCAACACCTTGCTTCTGACTTGCCTAATCCCTGGGACCAGCGTTTCTGAGCACAGTGGCAGAGTCAGCGTGAAGCCACAACCTGGAGAGATAGTGCTCTCTTTCGTCGTGGACGACCAAACGAATCGTGACAGTACCTTGCGGCAAGATCTAGGCATAGTCGGACCCATCTGCGATTGTGTTTACTATTACATCAAGGGCGACAAAAAGGTCCTCTGCTTGGTGGAGTTGAAGGGTAGCAACGTGAAGCACGCGGTAGAGCAAATCATAAATACCTTCCAGCGCTTGAAGCAGTCACTAGGGGCGTGCACACTTCGCAGGAAGTGTAGGCCGCGTTTCTTGCAGATTGATTGGAGGGCTTATGTTTACATACATGGTTCTGTTCCTAGGAACATAAAACCCGAACAAAAAACGTTGGCGCGAGAATTTGGGAAAGGCCAGTTCCTCATTACGACGCGCGGGCGTGACTTAGGGCGATTTCTCCGTCAGTAAGCGCTATGCTTCGTGTCGTCCGAAAACGCGCACCACAGTACAGCAAAGGGCCAAGTGAATAATGATAAAGCCCCTTGGCTTTCGAGGAGCCAGGGGCGCGGCCAAGCTGCGACGACAGCCTGGCAAGGGTAAGTATAGCACTGAAGCTCGTCTGCCGTTAAGCAGCAGGCGGTTTTTTGTTGCGAGGGCTATTCTGGCAATGACGAGTAACACAAATACTGACATAGACAGCCTCATCACCTTCGGCAAGATGGCGTTTGAACAAGACTGGTATGACCAGGAGTTAGATTACAGACCCCCATACTTGGACGACGAGCCTGTCCGCCTGGCCTTGTCGGTTGACCTATGATTTACGGAGTGGAAAAGCCACCTGCGTGAACCGCACGGTGGCTTTTTCGCTTTTGCCAAACGGGCAGAAGTATGGTATTATTACGCTCAGCAACCAAACAAAAAAGGGATTACACACAGAGCGGAACCCCCGCAGGAGACTAGACGTGAGGATAGGAGTTCTCGACCTACTGAGCGCGGGAGGGAGCAGACACTGGGGTCATAAGGAGAAAATCACACAGAGGACTAGAAAATCAGGAGGTGGTATCATGCGACACGGAGTGATCATCGTCCATGGGGCCGGGCAGCACAAGCCCTTTCAGGCCCTGATGGGGTTCGCCACGGGCTTTGTGGACACTATGTATGATCTAGTGCAGGCGAGTGAGGCCGAAGGCAGCCCCAAGGATCTCGACTTCTGGGTAGAGCTGGACCCGGAAGGGGATGAATCCAAGGATAACTACATCGAGGTCAATTATCACCCGCCTGGAAAAGAATCGCACGTGTTTCGGATCAAGGAAGTCCACTGGGCTGAGGTGTTCCAGCCTCACAGTTGGCTGCGGATGTTTTTGTGGCTGCTGCGATCCCTGTGGCCCCAGGTGTGGTCGACCCCGTGGGTCGACCGAGTCTTGATGTTGTTCATGCTCTTCGTGGTCATCGTCCCGGTTACCCCGGGCATTCTCGTCTCTCTCGCTTGGTTACTCGCCCCCCTCGCTCGGTTGATCGAAAGCATCCAATGGGCCCAACCTTGGGCGCAGGGTTACTTGCAGTGGCTGGCGGGGGCGGGTCGTTTTGTCCCTTGGCTTCCTCCAATGACGCTTGAGCCTATCTGGCAGTGGCTCCCCGTCTTGCTATTCGTGGCTGTGGTTGGGTCTCGATCCTGGAGGTACTTCGTCGAGCGAAGAAAAAGGCAGCGCTATGAGCGCAAAGAGGAACTAGAGCCCGATTCGCTACGGGATCGCATTGGACAAGCGTTCAACCGTGCTGTGCTCTTGCTTATGTTCCCAGTGGCCTTCCTGGTCCTCTTCGGGGCATCGGTGGTGGGATCGCTACCCAGCTTCCCAGGCAAAGGGGTTCTTCAAGGGGTTCTGGGGCGGATCGCCCGTTTTCTGGTGGTGGAATCAGTGGGCGATCTCGAGGTGTACATGTCGGATACTGTACTAGCGGCCCAGATCCGGCAAGTGCTGGAGGAGACCATCACCTATTTCACCTTGGAGGAGGGGGAGGAGGGATGGAAGGCGGACAAGATCCATGTCATCGGCCATTCCCTGGGGTCTGTCATCTGCTTCGAGGTCCTCACCCGCACCCTGCCTGAGAAAATCCGGGATCAGGTGAGCACCTTCTTCTCCGCAGGGTCGCCGTTGGACAAGATAGAGTGGTTCATCCGCCGCCCTGAGTACGCTCCGGAGAGCCTGAAGTCTGCAGTGAGGGGAGCTGGCCCTCGCAAGCAGATCAACGTCCTTCAACGGCAAGTAGCCTTGGCGTTCACGGAAGTGCAGCGGGAGAGCTATTTCGACTACAGCTATCGCTTCCACGAGCACATGCGGGACATCCCCTGGTACAACATCCGTGGCACCTTCGACCCCGCCTGTGGGGAGATCACTGAAGAGAAGACCTGGTTTGATCCCATTCCCCTTGATGTGGTGGTGACCAACGTGAACAGCACCTTACGGGATCATAGTAACTACTGGCGCAAGAGCGGCCAGGCCCTACGGTTCATGCTGGGAGTTATCTGGTTGAAGGAGAAACCATACCGGGCCCTGCAAGAAGCCAACAGACTGTGGGTATAAGAAAGACAGAGTGCACTTTTCGATCTACTGGTCGGCGAGGTGAAAACAAAATCACTATAACCAAATCGCTCTGGGTTGACTTCTGGTTCTGAGGAGTCAGGGGCATTGCCAAGCCGGAGGGCGGCCTGATAAGAGATAGCACAAAAGCCACCTGCATCAATCGCCAGGTGGTTTTTTGGTGTTGCCAAACAAACTGAGATGTGGTATACTTGTTTAGCAGACAAATAGAAAGGGGTTTACAGAGTCGCGGCTCTGGTAATCCCAACACCTACTCCTGAATGGGCCAGGAGACAGGTTTGTAGCATGGTATGAGGAGGTTATGAAATGATCGTCATATTCGCTGGAGCCGGCGCCTCCAAGGCAGTAAATCCACAAGAATATCCAACCACCATTGGGTATTTTAAGAGCTTGCCTGAACCTATTCTTTCAAATCCCCTTTTTCAGAATGTCATTGGTCTCTTGAAGCACCAAAAAGGAAAAGGAGATGAAGCAATCATCGACATAGAGGAAGTGTTAGAGATCCTAAACGATCTTGGAAACTTCGCACGTGATATAGGTGACCAAACTACAGTTACCGGCTGGTTCATAAATCAGGCAAGGCTACTGCAGTCGCTTGGACAGACGGGTCATTGGAATCCTCTAATCGACGCGGCAAAGAGAGTAATACCTGCGAAAAAGGATCTAGTCGATAAGATCAATTCTGACGTGTATAATCGCTATGCTAGGTTGCCTTCGGATACCGAGCTTGAGGAGTGTTGGCTACCACTTCTTAGAGAACTTCTTGACAGGGACCAGTGGTTAGAACTCTTTACAACCAATTATGACCAAGTCTTGGAGCAAGCTATTGCGGTGTTATCTAAGGATGACATATATCCCAAGCTTCAAACAGGACGGGTCAGCGTAGTCCAACCTCATCTAGATCCTTCAATATGGGAAAAGAAGCCAGACAAAGATCTAGGCTCCAGGAGTAAGGGGGGGCTCCTAACGAAACTGCATGGCTCCGTTGATTGGGAGCGCGGCGACGATACGATATTTGTCGGTAATCCACTGTTTGGAGGAGATCACAGTCGTCAAGTCATCATTTACCCAGGTTTCAAAGGAAGTCCATCAAGCCCTCCGTTCAGTCTATTTCATGACCATTTCTCAAGGGCCTTGAACTCCGCGGACATTGTGATTGTTATTGGATTCTCGTTTAGAGATCCCCACATAAATGATCTCTTCTCTGAAGGCACGAGATTAGATGCGAAGATCCTCATAATCGATCCCTCAGATGAATTGGCGGGCGTTCCATATGAAGAGGGGAGATTTGAGCACTTACCGGTTAAGTTCGATAGGGCTTCTGTTAGGCGTCTTGTATCTTCCGTAGATAAGACCCTTCAGGCCAAGTAGTTTGTTACTCAGGACTGCTTGACATCTCGGTCGTGTGCCCTGCAAGCTGCCGTCTACTGGCCAAGAGTACCATGAGAAACACGACCAGCGACCTTCCCTCTAAACTCCAAACCCTCGCCTCCCTCCCCGACGCCCAGCTTCCCAAAATCCAAGAGGCTTCCCAGTTCCTGCTAGCCACCACCATGCACGAGGGCGGAAATCCTCGCTTGGGCAGGTTTGAACTTTAGAACGTGGCTGAGATTGATAGTCAGTGGCACCACACATTCGGTGGTGTGGGCGAGGGGGCGGCCTTCCTGAACTTGCCCGCCACACGAAATGGAGGTTTTGCGATGAAAAGAAACAAGCTAGGGTCCTTGCTGGTAGCGATGGGGTTTGTCCTCGCCGCAACAGCCTGTGCACGAGCTCCAACGCCTGCACAAGTTACTCCAATATCACAACCTGTGCAGGCGGCTCCAACCCTTATCCCGCTGACGGCTACCGCTACCACGCCGTTGCCGCCCGCAAGGACTCTTGTCCCTGCAACGACGACTCCCATGAACCCTATGCCAACGGCAACGCTCACCCCGCCCGCTCTGATGCCTGCCACGCCTACCCCTACGCCGGTGATCTATGTGGTTCAGGCTGGAGATACTTTGGGCGCGATCGCCAAGGAGTTCGGAGTTACCGTGGAAGCCCTCCAGGAAGTCAACGCTATCTCCGACCCCACGCGTTTGCAGATAGACCAGGAGCTCGTCATTCCTCAGAGGCAGGTAGAGGCTACAGTCACATCAACCTCCGTCTCACCGACCACCGCGCCTGTGATCCATGTGGTTCAGGCCGGCGACACTCTGGGTGCCATCGCCAAGCAGTACGGGGTTACAGTCGAGGCTCTCCAAGAGATCAACGCTATCTCGGATCCCAAGTGGTTGCAGATAGACCAGGAGTTGATAATCCCCAAGGGTGGGACGATAGAGCCCAGGAGCACCGCAACTAAAGTCAGGGCGACGACAAGCTCGATCCCGCCGACTCCGCGCCCCGCGGTAGAGGCGGCCATGCTGGCTATCCCTGCTGGAGAGTTCACCATGGGCAGCGATGTCGAGGACGAGAGGCCGCCTCATCTGGTCTTCGTTGATGGCTTTGAGATTGACAAGCTTGAGGTAACCAACGAGGACTTTGAGAAGTTTGTCGCGGAAACAGGCCATGTTACCGATGCGGAACAGGCAGGTGAAACGTCTTGGCTGTACTATGCTAGGGGCAAGCCCCAGCATCCCGTGGTGAAGGTAAGCTGGAACGATGCCAATGCTTTTTGCCAGTGGGCGGGGAAGAGGTTACCTACCGAAGCGGAGTGGGAAAAGGCTGCACGGGGCACCGATGCGCGCAGCTATCCCTGGGGCAACCAGTGGGATGCAGCCAGGGCGAACGCCAAGGAGGCAGGTAATCGCGGGACCACCGCTGTAGGGAGCTTCCCTGCCGGGGCCAGTCCTTACGGTGTGATGGACATGGCGGGCAACGTATCCGAGTGGACCACCGATTGGTTCAAGGCCTATCCTGGCGGAGACTTCTATTCTCCCTATTTTGGGGAGAAGTACAGGGTGATCAGGGGAGGCGGCTGGTTCAGCGACCAGAACCTCGTACGCACCACCGAGCGGAGTGCCAGCTCCATGACGCTGGCCAATGACGACGTTGGCTTCCGCTGTGCACGTTAGCTTATCGCTAAGGTGATACCTATGCTAGCCATGACAGACGCATCCGACTGGTTGATCTTCTGGGTCGTCGCTGCGGCCCGCTTTCTCCTGCCGCTCACCATCCCGCGATACCCATTGCCTGGGATCGTGGCGTCGCTGGTGCTCGACGGCGTTGACCAGACGATCTTTCAGCAGTTCACCAACCTGCCGCTGGAGGGCTACCAGGGCTATGACAAGGCCCTCGACATCTACTACCTGACCATCGCCTACATCTCGACGCTGCGCAACTGGGTGAACAGCTTCGCGTTCCAGGTCAGCCGCTTCCTCTTCTTCTGGCGACTGGCGGGCGTGGCGTTGTTCGAGCTCACCCACCTGCGTCCGCTGCTGCTGATCTTTCCCAACACCTTCGAGTACTTCTTTATCTTCTACGAGGCCCATCGCCTCCGCTGGGACCCGAAGCGGGCGACCAAGAAGCTCCTGATCGGCGCTGCCGCGTTTATCTGGATAGTGATCAAACTGCCGCAGGAGTACTGGCTCCACATCGCCCAGGCCGACGTGACCGATTGGGTCAAAACCAGCCTGTTTGGTGTGCCCACCGACGCGCCGTGGAGCGTGATCTTCCAGACCTGGCCCGGGGCCTTTCTGGCCGTGTTGGCTGTGGCGGCCCTCGTCCTGGTCGCCGCCTGGCGGTTCGCCAGACGGCGATTGCCGCCCGCCGATCGAGCGCTGGCCTTCTCCGCCGACGCACACCAGCCGGCGTTCACCGTGGCACAAGTGCGCGGCGCGGTGGCCAGTGAGGCCAGCCGCATCGTGGATGCCGCGCTGGTCGAGAAGATCGTCCTGATCACCCTGGTGAGCCTCAGCTTTGCCCAGGTGCTTCCGGACATGCAGTCTAGCAACCTTCAGCTCGTCATCGGTGTGGCGTTGGTCGTCACTATCAACACGGCGCTGAGCCACTGGCTGGCGCGGCGCGGGTTCGGGTGGGCGTTTGCGCTGGGGCAGTTCATGGTGATGGCTGTGGTCAACCTGGGCCTGATCCTGGCATACGCATTCCTGCGATCCGGGTTCGACGCTCCGGTCAGCATAGGGAACGTGCTGTTCTTTGCGCTTCTGTTGACGATGCTCGTCACGCTCTTCGATCACTATCGCCAGGTGTACTTGATGCGCTTCGGCCCGAGCGACTGATTCCATCTCGCCACCGCCACGCACGAGGCGGGCGTTTGTCTTATGGCTATGAACAGTGCGAAAGGGGGAAACGGATGAGAGAGATGACAAAGGAGAACATCTTTACCAGCGAGGGCAAGGTCCTGGTCAGCAAGCTGCGGTGCGACGGAGACCTGAGGCAGAACATCGGCCAGGCTGTGTCCGCCATCGGAGGCTTCGAGAGGCTGGTGAAGCCAGGCGACGCAATCCTGCTCAAGCCCAACTTCAACACCGCCGACCCGCCGCCGGCCTCCAGCGACCCTCAGTTCGTCAAGGCGGTCATAGAGCTGCTCTACCAGCATGGGGCGGGCAAGGTCGTCCTGGGCGAGTCCTCGACGCTCATGCTGTCCACCAGGGACGCCTTACGCAAGACTGGTATGCTCCAGGCAGCCAAAGAGGCGGGGGCGGAGGTGGTGATCTTCGATGAGGGCGAGTGGGTGACGGTGGAGATTGGCGCGCGCTACCTCAAGAAGGTCGCGCTGGCCAAAGCGGGACTTGAGGCCGAGAAGATCGTCTACGTCTGCTGCCTCAAGACCCATCGCTTTGCGGATTTCACCATGGGCCTCAAGCTGGCCATGGGCTTCGTCAGGCGGCGGGATCGGAGGGGAATGCATATACGACGATTGAGAGAGAAGCTGGCCGAGCTCAATCTGGCCATCACGCCAGACCTGATCATCATGGACGGCCGCCGCTGTTTCATCTCCGGTGGCCCGGCCAGTGGGGAGCTGCGAGAACCCAACCTGATCCTCGCTTCGGGCGACCGCATCGCTATTGACGTGGAGGCCCTGAAGGTCATCCAGAGCTATCCGGGCCACAGCCTGAAGAAGTGCCCGTGGGAGTTGACCATGATCCGGCGGGCTGTGGAGCTGGGGCTGGGAGCGACGAGTGAAGCGGAGTACCGGGTTGTATGATGAATCTTCCTTTATTCTTGCCAAAGGACGTTACATGAACCTATTGCTACTGCTGATTCTGGGCACAATCTGGGGAGCCTCCTATCTGTTCATCAAGGTCATTGTGGCCGAGGTGCCGGCATTCACGCTGGTTGCTGGGCGACTGACTTTGGCGGCAATCATCATGTGGGGCATTCTACGCGCCCGAGGACTCTCCTTGCCCCGCAGCCGGCGGATGTGGCGCGCCTACGCGGTGCTGGGTGTACTGGGCGCGGCAGTGCCCTACTCGCTCATCTCCTGGGGCGAACAATACATCTCCAGTGGGTTGGCGTCGCTGTTGCAGGCCACCACGCCCATATTCACCGTCATCCTGGCCCATTTCCTAACCGACGACGAACGGATCACCATGGCCAAGATATTCGGTGTGGTCGTCGGCTTTGTGGGAGTGGGAATCCTGATGCTGCCTGACCTGCGCCAGGGGTTGCAGGCCGACTTGCTGGGGCAGTTGGCAATCGTGGGCTCTTCCCTGTGCTATGCTTTGACGGCCATCTACATCCGCAGCCGGCTACAGGGACAACCACCGCTGGTCTCGGCAACTGGGCAACTGACGATGGGCATGGTCTATATGCTGCCCGCCAGCTTGCTGATAGACCGTCCTTTTGACCTGTCGCCGTCGCTGCCAGTGTTGGCGAGCTGGATGATGCTGATTATCCTGGGGACGGTGGTGGCCTACGTCATTTATTTCACCCTCTTCGAACGGACCAGCGCTACCTTTGTCACGATGGTGACGTACATCATTCCCGTCAACGGGCTGCTGTTGGGAGCACTGGTGTTGAATGAGCAACTGAGTGTGACCGTGTTGGGGAGTCTGGCGCTGATCCTGCTGGGAGTGTTGTTGGTGAGAACCTAGAAGTACGAGGAGGAGTGAGGCCCATGCCAGAACTGCCTGAGATCACCGTCCTGGCCCGCCAGATGAAAGCGGAACTGGTGGGCAAGAACTTTACCCACATCGAGGTGCTGCAGCCTAAATGCCTGAATGTCCCGCCAGAGGCGTTCGTGGACGCGCTGGCCGGCGCGCAACTGCTTGACGTGACTCATCGCGGCAAGTGGATATTCGTCGAGACCACCCAGGGCTGGTTGCTGCTGAATCTGGGCATGGGCGGCGAGGTCCTGCTCACCACCCGCGACACGCTGCCGGAGAAGTACCGCCTGGTCTTCGACTTCGACGACGGCACCTGTCTGGCCGTCAACTTCTGGTGGTTCGGCTACGCCCACTTCGCGGCCGAGTTGGCCGATCACTCATCCACCGCCCGGCTCGGCCCGAACGCCCTGAGCTTGACGCTGGATCAGTTCCGGGAACTGCTGCGGGGGCGGCGTGGTGGCATCAAATCCTTCTTGCTGAACCAGCGCCGCATCGCTGGCATCGGCAACGTCTACGTCCAGGACCCGCTGTTCAAGACGGGCATCCACCCGCTGCGGAAAATCAACACGCTGGACGATGACGATGCCACTGCCCTGTGGCGGGCAATCCAGGAGACGTTGCAGGAGAGCATTGACCTGGGCGGCAGCGCGTGGGAGCGCGATCTGCACGGCGAAAAGGGCCGCTGGGGCCAAAGCTTCTTCCTGGTCGCCTACCGCGAGGATCAGCCCTGCCCGGTGTGCGGCACGCCGATTGAAAAGATCAAGACCGGCGGCACCAGTGGCTACATCTGTCCGGTCTGCCAAGCGCTTGATACGGAAACTACCAAGAATGACGAGTAGCACCGCCACGACTCCTACTATCGAGTTCGTCCGCGCCGCCATGCGTGGGCCGCTACCCGGCCTCGAGGCGCAGATCACCATGGCGCCGCGCCCACGCCCGTTCAGTCCGCCCCCCGGCGTCGAGCCTCGTCGGGCCGGGGTGCTGCTGCTCCTGTACCCCCTCCACGGCGTGCTCCGCTTGGTGCTGACTGTGCGCACGTCCGACCTGAATCACCACAGTAGTCAGGTCTCCCTGCCTGGGGGCGGGTGGGAGGAGGAGGATGCTTCGCTCCAGGAGACCGCGCTGCGCGAGACTCACGAGGAGATTGGGATTGTCACCGATGGGCTGGAGCTTCTCGGCTCCCTCACGCCCATCTACGTCCCGCCCAGCAACAACGTCGTTCATCCCTTCGTCGCCTACGCACCCCAACACCCCGCCTTTCAGCCTGATCCCAAAGAAGTGGCCGAGTTGCTGGATGTCCCTCTGCATCTGCTGATAGATCCGGCGACGCGGCGCGAGGAGGACTGGACCTGGCGCGGCGCGCCCTTGCACGTGCCATTCTACGTTGTGGGCGAGCGCAAGGTCTGGGGCGCTACGGCTATCGTCTTGGCGGAGTTCTTGGCGATGCTCACCCAAAGGAGGTTCACCCTTGAAACTAATTCGATTTCTGAAGAATGATCAACCGTGCTACGGGCTGATCGAGGGAGAGGCCGTCTACGCAGTCGAGGGCTCCATCTTCGGCGAGTTTCGCCAGGCGGAGAAGGTGGCCGCATTATCTGAGGTCAGGCTGCTGGCTCCCTGTCAGCCTACTAAGATCCTGGCCGTGGGCCTCAACTATCGCACCCACGCCGCCGAGGCCGGCTACGACGTGCCATCGGAACCCCTCGTTTTCTCCAAGCCCCCTTCCTCCGTCATCGGTCCCCTCGAACCCATTGTCTACCCCACCCTCTCGCAGCAAGTGGACTACGAGGGCGAACTGGCCGTGGTCATCGGACAGCGGGCCAGAAGCGTGCTTCCGGAGAAGGCGCACGATTTTATCCTTGGCTACACCTGCGGCAACGACGTCACGGCCCGCGACCTGCAGCAGCGAGATAACCAATGGACCCGGGCCAAGGGATTCGATACCTTCTGCCCTCTTGGCCCCTACATTGTCACCGACCTGGACCCCGCACATCTGGCCATTCAGACCCGGGTAAACGGCGAGATCCGTCAGAGCGCCTCCACCGCTGACATGGTCTCCGGCGTGGCTGAGCTGATCGCCTACATCTCGCAGGTCATGACCCTGGAGCCCGGCGATGTGATTCTCACCGGCACGCCGTCCGGTGTGGGGCCACTGCAGCCCGGCGATGTGGTGGAAGTGGAGATTGAGGGCATCGGAACCCTGCGCAACCCAGTGGTGAGCCAGAGCATAAGCTAGGAGCGTTTCACTCCCCGGCCGGCTCCTTCACCGCCACGACGACGGCCACCAGGGCGATGGCCACGCCCACCAGGTTGGCTAGGATGGGGGACTGGAACCCGAAGTGGTCGTAGAGCAGGCCGCCGATGCCATGCTTGCATGGCGGGTGCAGGAAAGCCGATCAGTCCCCGGAAGGCGGAAAGCCGACCCATTGTCTCCCCCAATTGCTCCGTGGGGACGCTGTTGGCCAGGAGCGCCCGCAGGGCCGGCGCCCAGGTGGCGGCCACCAGCCCGAAGAGGGCATACAGAGCGGCGAAGGCCACGAAGCTGGTGCTGAAGAGCCAGCCGGCAACGACGATGATGCCTATCGCCTCCGATAGTACCATGAAGGGCTTGGAGCCGTAGCGGTCTATCAGCCTCCCGATGGGCAGTTGGGAGGTTGCCCAGACCAAGGAGAGCAGGCCGGACATCACCCCCAGTTGGAAGGTGGTGAAGCCATAGGTCTCGCTTAGCATCCCGAAGAGGAGGGAGCCCCTCAGCCCCCAGACGAAGATGTCCACAGCCATGGCCCAGTAGAAGCCCCGCAGTTCCCTGGGAGGCACGACCATCCTGGCCATCCCCCCTTTCAATTCACCCAGCGAGATCCCCCTTCTGACCCGACTCAGTGTCTCTTGCAGGAGCCAGATGATGAGGAGCAGCCGCAGGGCCTCCAGTCCGAAGCGTGTTAGAAAGACTGGGGTGAAGCCCCAGCGGTCGGCGACGAAGCCGCCCAGGGCTGCGGCGAAGACACCGGGCACGATCCAAGAGGCCATCTGGAGGCTGTAGGCCGCGCCGCGCTGGCCGGCCCGCGCCGATTCGGCGACCAGTGCACTCCTGGCTGGGTTGGCAGCCAGAGTGGCCCCCAGCAAGATTACCCCCGGCAGCAGCCATTGCCAGTTCCCCATGATGGCCGCCAGCACGTAGAACACCATGACCAGCAGGCCCAGGAGGCTGCCCAGAGCGATCAGGGGCTTTCTCCCCAGGCGGTCGGAGACCCAGCCGCCGATGGGCTGGAGCAGGGGGTCACAAGCCCCCTCCTCCCGCCCAGGCTCTCCAGGAAGCCCAGCGTGCTCATCGGCGCGCCCAGGCTGAGGACGAAAGGCTGCCACACGGCCCGCGTCATGGTGGAGAACAGGCCGGACAGGAAAGAGGTGCTGGCAATAACTCGTAGATTCTGGCTTGTCCTGCCCTGCTCTATACTTTCGCTTCTCACTCGGGTTCCCTTATTGTTTAGGCTTTTTCCTCAATTTCAGGTCAATGCCAGCTTGCAGGGCCAGATCTTGAATCGTGGCCCGCATGGCCTTCGCCTTGGCCTTCAGGTTCGAGCCATCCACCTGTCCGCTGGCCAGCCTCGTTTCCATCTCGCCTATCGCCTGGCGGATCAAAGCGGGAGGCATCAGGGCGCAGGCCGCACAGTGGAAAGTCATGGAGCGGCCTTCGTTGTAGTTGGCGAGGAGGTGCTCTGCCAAGAGCCGCCGCTCCCGCTGCTCCTCCAGGTAGGTTTCCAGCCCGGCCTCCCTGATTCTGTCCAGGTTGGGGAGGGCGGGCTTGTGGCTGATGAAGCTGTCTAGCCCTTCCTCTACACCCAGCACCCTCAGCAGCCGCTTGCAAGAGTACTCGTCGCAGTCGGCACAGGTGAAGAGCCCTCGCTTGGTGACGCAGCAGCGGTAGACGCTGCAGTAGGAATGTTGCTCGCCCAGGTGACAGCCCAGGCACCGGCTCTGCGCTTTCGATTGGAGGCGGGGGCACAACCCGCAGTACAGGCCGCAGACGCCGGCCAGATACTTTTCTTCTAGCATGGTCATGGTCATACCCTCCAGGCCAGGCCGTGCTTATCGGCGAGCGTAGAAAAAGCCTCCCGCAGGCTCCAGAACCTGTGGGAGGCTTCTCTGTCTCAGAGGCCCTGCCTGATCCCATCCAGGGTGGCCTTGGCGTCCGGCACGAAGCCGAAGAAGCTCTCCAGCTTTTCGCACCCGCCGTGGCGGGCGTAGTCAGCGCAGTGGGCGCAGTTGGCGACGCCTCGCGCCATGCCACAAGCGCGGATCTCGCAGTCGAACCAGTGGCCGCAGTGCCGCCCGTTTGCGGTCACGCAGCCGTCGCAGATGACGGATTCGACGGTGACGTCGGGCGCGTTGTACTCCTCCCGCCATTGAGCGGCCACCTGTTCCAGCGCGGCGGGGTCGTCCGCCTGGGTAGCGATGTAGGCCGAGCAGTCGCTGCATACCAGTCCACAGTAAGCGATGATCTTGTCCATTTTGTTCCTCCTTGAAGTCTTTTTTTGCGATGGCCTCAAGCCATCTGCCCAATCCGCTTCAGCACCCGCAGCACCAGGAAGGTGAGCCACGGTGAGGGGTTTTTCTTGTCGGCGAAGCACCAACCTTTCCAGGCGCGGTACATCGAGTTGGCGGTGTAGCGCCCCTCCTCGTCCGCTTGCGTTGTGATCGTCTCCACCATCTCCCGAAAGCGGGGGTCGGCGTGGACGAAGGGGAAGTGGCTGAGCACGTCCACCACGTGCAGGATGCCGTACCACACGAAGGGGTACTTGAGCTTGCGGAAATCGGTGCCGATGCCGAACATGTAGACCTTGCGCTCGCCCTGGTGTTCCCAATGCCAGAGGAGCATCTCGGCGCCGGTGCGCACGGCGGGGCTGTCGAGCAGCTCTGTCACCTGGGCCAGCGCCTTCAGCGCATAGACGTTGACGATGGGGCAGGGATCCGCCTTGCGGCCCGGCCCCTTGAACTTGCCCAGCTCAGGCGCGGAGACACAGCGCCAGCCGTTCTCGTCTACCTGGCTGACCAGGTGATTCACTGCTCCCTGCACGCGCGGATTGCCATCCAGACCCATGGCCAATAGAACGTAGAGCAGTGTCGGCGCGTCGCACAGCATCCATGTCCACATCTCCTCGCCCGTCCCACCGAAAGCTTTGGGCACCAGGGTGACTGTCTGAAAAGCTCCCTCCGGCGACTGGTGGGCCATCACTGCCTCGACGCCAGTGCGCATCCCGGGATTGTCGGCCCGCACGCCGAAATCGGCCAGGGTGCTGAATTTATAGATGGCGTGTTTGGCGTCGTTGTGCCGCTTGAGGGGGTAGCCGGGCCAGGTGGCAGCCTCGGCGATGAGCGCCTGCACCGCCGGATGCTCCAGCATCGCTTGGTGGGCGCCTTGCACCTCAGGATCATCCTCGGGCCGGTCGAGCAGGTCCACCAGCGTCCGATAGCGAGTCCAGGGTTCGTCGGACTCCAGCAGCCATCGTACGGTATCATTCATCATGCCCATTCAGAATGTGCCTCATTCATTTTTCCCCTCCTGGTTTATCTGATCGATAACTACTGCTGGGACAAGTATGCCTTTCAGGAATTGTCCTGTATAACTCTTCTCCACCAGCGCCACCTCCTCCGGCGTCCCCTGAGCCACGATGTACCCGCCAGCATCGCCGCCCTCCGGCCCCAGGTCCACGATCCAGTCGGCGGTTTTGATCACGTCCAGGTTGTGCTCGATGACGATGACGGTGTTGCCCGCGTCGGTCAGGCGATGGAGCACGTCCAGCAGCTTTTGGATGTCGGCGAAGTGCAGACCAGTGGTTGGCTCGTCGAGGATGTAGACTGTGTCGCCGGTGGACACGCGGGCCAGCTCCTTGGACAGCTTGACCCGCTGCGCCTCGCCACCGGAGAGCGTGGTCGCGCTCTGGCCCAGCTTGACGTAGCCCAGTCCCACGTCGGCCAGTGTTTGCAGGATGCGCTTGATCCTGGGCACGTTGCGGAAGAACTCGAGTGCTTCATCCACGTCCATGTCCAGCACCTCAGAGATGTTCTTGCCCTTGTAGCGGATCTGCAGCGTCTCTCGATTGAAGCGCTTGCCCTTGCACACGTTGCAGGTCACCCACACGTCGGGCAGGAAGTGCATCTCCACTTTCTTCTTGCCGTGGCCCTTGCACGCCTCGCAGCGTCCGCCTTTGACGTTGAAGCTGAAGCGCCCCTTCTTGTAACCGCGCGCCTTGGCCTCCGGCGTCAGGGCGAACAGGTCACGGATGAGGGTCATCACTTTGACGTAGGTGGCCGGGTTGGAGCGGGGCGTCCGTCCGATGGGATCCTGAGTGATGCTGATCACCTTGTCCACGTGGACTAGCCCCTCGAGGCGGTCGTGCTTGCCCGCCTTCTGGGTCGCGTTGTGCAGGGCCGCCGCCAGCGCGGGGTGAAGCGTCTGCGCCACCAGCGACGACTTGCCGCTGCCTGAAACGCCGGTGACGCAGGTGAACAGCCCCAGCGGGAAGTGCACCTCCAGATTCTTGAGGTTGTTCTGCCTTGCGCCGACGACTGTGAGCCATTTGCTGTTGGTCGGACGCCGCTGGCCGTTGGGCGACATCACGTGCAACTCGCCGCGCAGGTAGCGTCCGGTCAAAGAATCAGGGTGCTCCTCGATCGCCTGTGGCGGGCCTTCGGCCACTATCCAGCCGCCGTTGATGCCCGCTCCTGGGCCCAGGTCCACAATCCAATCGGCGGTGCGCATGGTCTGCTCGTCGTGCTCGACTACAATCACGGTGTTGCCCATGTCGCGCAGCCGCTCCAGCGTATCGAGCAGGCGGCGGTTGTCGCGCGAGTGTAGGCCGATGCTGGGCTCGTCCAACACGTAGAGCACCCCCACCAGCCCGCAGCCGATCTGGCTGGCCAGCCGGATGCGCTGTCCCTCGCCGCCGGAGAGCGTCGGCGCAGGGCGGTTCAGCGTCAGGTAGTGCAGGCCCACGTTCAACAGGAACTGAAGCCGCTCGCCAATCTCCCTCAGCACCTCCTCACCGATCTCCACCTGCTCCGGCGACAACTCCGGCCACAGATCCTCGATCCATTCCAGCGCCTCGCCGATGCTCAACGCCGTCACCTTGTTGATGGTCTTACCTCCGACGGTCACCGCCGCGCTCTCGGGGCGCAGCCGCAGGCCATGGCAGGTGGGACAGATCTGCTGGCTCATGAACTTGGTGTACCAGCGGCGCATGTAGTCTGACTTTGTCTGCCGGTAGCGGCGGCGGGTCTCGTTGAGTGTCCCTTCGTATGACCACTCGCCCTGCCACGTGGCCCGGTCGCTTTCCGATTGCCACCTCACTTTGACGCCGCCGTACAGGATAGCGTGTTGACATTCATCGGACAGGTCGCGCCAGGGCGTATCGAGGTCATGGTCGAAGTGCTGGACGATCTGCTGCACCACCTTGTACGTGCCACTGGACTTCTTTTTCTGCAATTCGCCCCAGGTGCGGACGCCGCCCTGGTGCAGGGTCTTGTCTGGGTCAACGAAGCGGTTGGGATCGAACTCGACACGCACGCCCAGGCCATTACACTCCGGGCACATGCCCATCGGCGAGTTGAAGCTGAACATGGACGGCGTCAGCTCGGGGAAGCTCAAGTCACACACCGGACAGGCGTTCTGCTCGGAAAGGAGCCACTCGTCGCCATCGCCCCGATCAATGATGACCAGGCCATCGCCCGCGCGCAGGGCGGTCTCGATGGAGTCGGTGAGGCGGGTGACGAACTCCGCGCGCTCCTGCCCGTCGCCGGCAGGGGCAATCAGCCGGTCCACCACCAGCTCAATGTTGTGCTTCTTTTTCTTGTCGAGCGAGATCTCCTCGTCCAGCCCCCGCACCTCGCCATCCACCCGCACGCGGGCGAAGCCATCGGCGCGGGCCTGGGCGAATACGTCCTGAAACGCTCCCTTGCGGTTGCGCGCCAGCGGAGCCAACAACTGGAAGCGTGTGCCCTCCGACAGTGCGCCTACCTGCTCCACGATCTCCTGGGCTGACTGGGCGCGCACCTCACGCCCGCACTGCGGGCAGTGCGGCGTGCCGACGCGGGCAAAGAGCACTCGCAGATAATCGTAGATCTCCGTCACCGTGCCCACTGTCGAGCGGGGGTTCTTGCTCACCGCCTTCTGCTCGATGGCGATGGCGGGACTGAGGCCGCCGATGTAGTCCACCTTCGGCTTCTCCATCTGGCCGATGAACTGGCGGGCGTAGGCGGAGAGCGACTCGACGTAGCGGCGCTGGCCCTCGGCGTAGAGGGTGTCGAAGGCCAGTGACGACTTGCCGCTGCCAGACACGCCGGTGATCACCACCAGCTTGAAGCGCGGCAGCCTCACGTCAATGTTCTTCAAGTTGTGTTCTTTGGCTCCACGAATGAGGATCTCATCAGGGTACATAGAGTTTTGCCTCTGAATGTCGAAATCGGCTGGCACATAGAACGCATGTTCGACGCTCACATTATACCAGAACATCTGTTCGCTGTCAAACTAGCTTAACGTACCAGCCGAGTCGGTTCCGTCTCTTGCGCCCGCAGCGCTCGTGCCAGCAGGCCGAACCCCAACGCAGCTGCTAACCCCATCACCAGAACGCCGTACCAGATGGCCACCGCTGGAGAATGTAGATGGTCAGGAACGGTCAGATCGTGCTGCCGCCAGCGGCGTTGATCAGCATGCCCCAGAACAGAAGCCAGAACTGACGCGGATAACCGGCTGTGGCCTGTCTCATTCGCTCCAGCATACCAATGATCCAATCTTCCAGCTTGTAACGACTTCTCATCCACCTGCCGTATTATAGCACGACAAACCGCGCTCTGCAATTATGGAGCAGGGGCCAACCAGAGTCGCTCTCTTGACCAAATCTCTTATCTGGACTACAATTTGATGTGCCTGATGAAAGGAATTGGAGGCAGATCGTTTGAACTCGAAATCGCATTCCCTTGAGCGCAAGTTAGCCTTTCAGCTCGGCGCAGCGACTCTGGCCCGGCTGATTCTCAATACCTCCCGACGCTTCGCCTATCCTTTCGCTTCGGCCCTCAGCCGGGGGCTGGGCGTGCCGCTGACTGCCATCACCTCCCTCATCGCCGTCAACCAGGTGACCGGGGTGCTCAGCCCGGTCTTTGGCCCACTGGGAGACCGCCGGGGCTATCGGGTGATGATGCTCGCCGGATTGAGCATGCTCACTGTGGGAATGTTGGCCAGCGGCTTAGTGCCGGTCTACGGTGTGGTGTTGCTGGGCTTGTTCCTGGCGGGGCTGGGCAAAAGCGTTTTCGATCCGGCCCTGCACGCCTACGTGGGCGAACGAGTGCCCTACCGGCGTCGTGGGCGGGCTATCGGCATGCTAGAATTCTCCTGGGCCGGGAGTGCACTGGTGGGCATTCCGCTCGTTGGCCTGCTGATAGAGCGGCTGGGATGGCAATCACCCTTTTTCGTGCTGGGTGGACTGGGCCTGATCAGCGTGGTCGTGCTGCGGGCCCTCATCCCTGACGACGGCGGAAAAACTCGCTACAACGACGGCGGAAGACCTCGCTACAACGACGGCCATCAGCAGGGCAATGCCGAGGGCTTGCCCAGTTTCCGCGAAGCCTGGCGGCATATTAGCAGAGAACGAGCGGCTCTGGGCGCACTGGGCTTTGGCCTTTTGGTCAGCGCGGCCAACGACAATCTGTTCGTGGTCTATGGCATCTGGATGGAGTCGGCTTTTGGCCTGAGCATCGCGATGCTGGGGGCAGCGACCACCGTCATCGGCGTAGCCGAGCTGCTGGGCGAGGGACTCACTGCCATCATCGCCGATCGGCTGGGGCTGAAGCGAGCGCTTGTCGCCGGCTTGATACTGTCGGCGCTGAGTTACATCCTGCTGCCGCTGATGGGGCGGACACTGCCGCTGGCGCTGGTGGGACTGTTCGTCACCTTTCTCACCTTTGAATTCACCATCGTCACTGCTTTCTCCCTGTTCACCGAGATCCTACCCACTGCGCGGGCGACGATGATGTCGTCGAGTGTGGCCGCCCTCAGCATCGGACGGGCGATCGGCGCGCTCGTCGGTGGGCCAGTGTGGCTGGCCGGCGGGATGTGGGCGACTGGTTTCGTCTCGGCAGCCGTTAGTGGCTTGGCGCTGGTCTTGCTGGTTTGGGGGCTGCGGGATTGGCGCGACTGAGGTGTTCCAAACTGCATCCCTCATTTTGCCCATCACGACCTGGACTTTCAATCTGTCCGTTTCATTCCAATCGCTGGCTGGCCGTCTTTGCACCTTGCATTTTGTCAAGTTGCTGGAAATGAAGTATAATAACGTTGCGGCCCAGGTGATCCGACGAGTGTATTAAGACCAGGAGAGAAGAAGATGCTTACGTATGTGGACATAAGTTTGTTCGATTCGCCAGCTCAAACGCTGGTAAACACCGTCAACACCGTCGGCGTGATGGGCAAAGGCATTGCCGCAGTTTTCAAAGAACTCTACCCGGAGATGTACCAGCGGTATCGTCACCTGTGCAAGGAAGGGAAGCTGGATGTGGGGATGCTGTACATCTACCGAACGCCGAACAAGATCGTTGTGAATTTCCCAACCAAGAGGCATTGGCGTCAGCGCTCACGGATGGAGTATATTGAGGCTGGGCTGGAGAAGTTTGTGTCACGCTACGGGGACTATGGCATTTCCAGCGTGTCGTTCCCCCAAATCGGTTGCGGACACGGCGAGTTGGATTGGGAGACCCAGGTGCAGCCAGTGATGGAACGTTGCCTCCAAGGCTTGCCCATTCCGGTGTATATCCACCTCTATCCAAAAGCGCCCGACTTTGTCCCTGAGCGACTAAACGCTGATTACGCTGGGCAGGTACGCCTGGAGCGGCAACGCATTTCCACCGACCGGTTGTGGCAGGATCTGCGAAAGCTGGTTGGTCAGACATATCAACTGACCCTGTTTGGGCCAGTCGTAGAGATGGATGAAGAGCACATTGCATTCAAATCGCTGACTGGCCAGGGCGAACCGGTCGTAGTCTACCGGGAAGATATTGAAGACCTGTGGAACACGTTACGGTTGCGCGGCACTGTGCGGGAAGACGACATGCCACAGCCCATTCAGGAGGATGGCGCCGACCAGTGGTTGTTTGAATTGCTGGAGCGTTTGGACTATATCCAACCGATCAAGTTGCGTAGCAGGGGCCAGAGGGACCTTGCACGGGGGTTGCGACATGCTCCCCACCCAGCGGTGATGCCGTTCATCGAAGCGGAGATTGTCGTATGAAGCCCTGGAAAGCTGACATCGAACGTCACATCGAGAGGTGGCCGGCTCGATTAGGGAACCTGGGGTGGTGGCCACGCTACGTCTACCATTTCACCGACGTCCACAATGCTGCCAGCATCATCCAGAGTGGGTGCCTTTATAGCCGGGCCGAAGCGGAACGGCGTGGCTTGATGAGAGTTGACAACGCCAGTTCGGAGATCATTGGCCAGACTAGGCCGGAACATCTGAATTACGTTCGTCTCTACTTTCGTCCGCGCACGCCCACCCAATATCGTAATGAGGGAATCCGTCCGATCAACCGGCGTGAACTAGGCGGTGCTCACTGTCCAGTCCCAATCTACTTATGCTTTGATGCCCTGACGGTGCTGGCGCTGGACGATACCGAATTCTCCAACGGGAACATGGGCAGCCCACGCGCTTCCCATAGCAGTGAGCGTGATTTCTTTCTCAGCATACCGTTTCACCTGGTGTTTCACAACCGTTGGTTCACGCCTGACGAACGTGACGAAATCATCTTCCATCGCAACGCCGAGGTCTTGGTGCCGGACAGCCTGCTGCTGACTCCTGCTCTCAGGTTCATCGCCTGTCGCTCGGCAGCCGAACGACAGACCCTACTCCATTTGCTCCCTGCCGATCTACGCCGCCAGTGGCTGCCACGCATCCGACTGGGTGAACAAGGGCTCTTTGAGCGCAAGTGGACTTATGTGGAAGAAGCCATCACGGTGGACGGCAAGATAGTTTTCCGCTTTAATCCCAACACCCGGACGCCCGGCCCGTTCCAAGTCTCGTTCTCATACCGCGAGGCTGCTGAAGGCCCTGAGCGCACCTGGGAAGGCGAACAAGCGGCGTTGAACAATCTGCTGCGGATACGGGTCCCTGGTGCTGTTTGGGGAACCGTCACCCTGCGCCTGGATGACGCATTGGCCTTTGCTGGCACGTTGGATTTCGAGGAAATCCCGTTCTAAAGGGATAACCTACGCTGCCACCAAACACTGTCAGCAACGCGTCGAAGAGACGACTAAAGTCACCACTACGAGGAAAACGGCTAAAGTTCAATGGACATCATTCGCGCTGAAGGAGGTTTTGGACGCCAGAGTGGAAGCGAACGCCAGGTTTGGCCGATGAGGGGTGTGGGCTAGATGGGCCACTGGTACGTAGTGAAGAACCAAGTGAGGCGCTGATTTCGGATCGGGGCCTCACTTTTGCAGCCGCGAAGGAGGTTGAACTCGTGAGTACTTTAGAAGAAATAGTGGGCCGGCTCTTGACCGAACAGGGACTGACCATCGCCGTGGCTGAATCCTGCACCGGCGGCCTCATCGCCCACCGGCTGACCAACGTGTCTGGCAGCTCGGCCTATTTCATCGGCGGCGTGGTGGCCTATGCAAACGAGGTAAAAGAGCAGGCGCTAGGGGTATCTGGCGAGACTCTGATGGCACACGGGGCAATCAGCGAAGAGACCGTGCGAGAGATGGCGCGCGGCGCCCGGCGCCTCTTCGACACCGACATAGCCATCTCGGCTGCGGGCATCGCTGGCCCAACCGGGGGCACGCCCCAGAAGCCAGTGGGCCTGGTCTACGTGGCCCTGGCTGCCCAAGACTTCGAGCGCTGTGAGCGACATCTGTTTCAGGGGCGAAGGTTGAGAAACAAATGGCAAACCTCCGAGGCCGTCCTGGAGATGTTGCGCCAATACCTGGAGGCGAGGCGACCATGAAATTCGTGGACATCCCCACCGCCGTCGAGGCCCACTTCGATGAAGAGGGCCAGGTTACCCCCACCACATTCCGCTGGCGGGGGCGAGACGTGCGCATCAGCGACGTCGGGCGTCGGTGGACGGAGCCGCACGGCCCACACCAGCTTCGTCACTATCTGGTTATGACCCCAGCTCAGGACACTTTTGAGCTCTGCCTGGACACGGGCGCCATGCAGTGGAAGATTGCGAGGGTTTGGGAGAGGGAGAGGGTGGTGTGACCTAAACCGAGTGAAACGTGAAGACGTGAAACGTGATGACTGTCTCTAGTTTTCAACTCCTCACGTTTCACGTTTTACGTTCACGGTCTGACTTTCTACCTTGCCAGGAATACTTTCACCTTTTTGCCTCGACTCTCGCCTTGAACCTCTCCAGGTCAATGATCGCCCGCCTGTGCGCCCCTTCGCCGATTCTCTCCACTTCGTCAAAAGCCTCCACGCGGAAAGTGAGCCTGCGGCCCTCGACGGCGGTTAGCTCTGCCTGGGCCCGCACCCTCATGCCCACCGGAGTGGCTGCCAGGTGGCGGACGTCCACCGCCACGCCCACGGTGCGGTAGCCATCGGGCAGGAGGTGGTCAACAGCAGCTACGGCCGCCCTCTCCATCAGCCTGATCATCTCTGGTGTGGCCAGCACCGCCATGTTCCCGCTGCCCAGGTGCCGGGCCGTGTTCTTCTCACGCACCACCATCTCGATCTCACCTACCAGACCAGGTACGATTTCTTCCATCCTCCAACCTCCAACCTCCAATATCTAATACCCAATATCCAACCCCCAACACAACTCGAATCATTGCCCCATAACGCTGATCGGTTCAAGCAATAGCCTGTCGGCCACAGGCTGCCCCGCTTCGAAGACGGCGAAACGCTGCATGTCCGTCCGAGAGTAGACCCCGATCTCCACTTGATATTGACCCGCTGGGGCGTCGGAGGGCAGCGGGAAACGATGCACCTGGGCGAAGATGTCCCCGGCCTCCCAGCCGGCGGTGGCGACGCTCAGCATGTCTTTCCCCCCCCAGACAGTGCTCTGGCTGTCCAGCAGGTGGACGAAGATGGCCAGGGGCAGGGGCTCGGCGACATCTTGCAGGACTCGCCAGTAGGTCGTCAGATGAGCCCACTCCTCTGGGGCTAAAGCGTCGTCAGCCAGCTCGTAGCCCAGAAACTCCAACTGGTGGTTGAAATCCACGGGGAAGGCTACGGGATGGCGGAGGCCCTGCGGGTCGCCGGGGAGAAATTGCACCTCCGAGCTCCAAACGGCGGAGTAGCTTCTCTGCAAAGCTTCGATCTTGTCCTGGAGCGCCTCTCGGGCTTCGAGTTCGTAGGCAGAGAAGGCCAGCTCGCCGTCGGGGAAGCGCCTTTCCTCCACCAGACGGGCGTCCTGGAAAAACTCCTCTTTCAACCCTGAATGGAGCGGTGTGGAGGCGGGGAAGATGTAAAGCGCCTTCTCGCCTCCACCTGGGAAGACCAAACCGTAGGGGCCGTCGTACCATTTGACCTTACGTTTCTTCTTCAAGGTGAAGTCGAAGATGAAGGGGTCCAGGTCGTGGGGGCTGGAGGAGGACAGGCAGACGGTGTCGGCGACATCGCTCTCGTCCAGATAACGGGCGGCCTCGGCCAGATCGGTCTGGTAGACGAAGCGCACCTCAGGCTGCTGCGCCCAGACGGTGAAGTAATCGTGATAGGTCCACCAGGCGTTGCCAACCAGGAGGAGCAGCAAGGCGATGCCCAGACTGTAGCGAGCCCTCTGGCCAAAGCGCTCGACGAGCCAGCGCCAGGCGGCCTCGACGGCCAGGGCGGGGAAGATGTGGACCACGGGCAGGGCGCCGCTGGCCCGCAGGAAGGAGGGGGCGGAGTCGGTGATCATGCTGGGCGCCAGGGCGATGGGCAGCCAGAGTAGCAGGAAAACGTATCGTGGCCGCCGCCAGCGGAGCAGAGCCAGGGCCAGGCCGAGGTAGAACAGGACGCCGCTGAGGGGCTCGAAGACGGGCCGCTCCGCCAGGTTGTAGCGCCAGACGGGATCGCCCCGGAAGGTGAACATCTTCAGCGTGTCCAGAGTGAACCGGATGATCTGGCTGGGATCGCCTTGGGCCAGCAGCCCCAGGGGCTGCCTTAGTTGCTGCAATCGCACGTCGGCCTGGGGGTGAGTCCAGATGTATACACCCATCGGGACGACGACGAGAGCGGCGAGGGCGAAGGTAAGCAGAATGCCTTTCCACCGTTCTCGCAGCAGAGCGCGATGAAATAGCGCCAGATAGAGCACAAACAGCAGGAAGATCAGGGGGACCATCCGGCTAGCAGGATAGGTGTAGAGGGTGCCTCCCAGGAAGACGCCAGCCAGAGCAAAGGCCACCGACCGGCGTCCGCTCTTTGGCTGTTTCAGCCCCGCCCAGAAGAAATAGGCGGCAGCGGCGGCCATCGGCGGCAGGCTGGCAGCCCGCAGCCCCACCCGGCTCATGAACACCGGCCAGAAAGAGACCGCCATGCCCGCGCTCGTCAAGAGGGCGACCCGATAGCCGAAAGCCTTTCGCGCCAGCAGGTAGGTGAAGGCGATAGTCGCCAGACCGCACAGCACAGCGGCCAGGCGGATGCCCAGATAGTTGCTGCCGAAGAGGGCGATAGTGCCGGCCATGAGGTAGACGAAGAGCGGCTCGTTGCCCGCGTTTGATTCAAAGTAGATGAGGTGAGTGCCTTGCAGCACCACAGAGGCATCGTGGCCGTGGAAGACCTCGTCGTGCTGGAGGCCCGGTGGCGCTGCCTCCAGGCGATAGAGGCGAAAGAAGGCCGCCAGCAGCAGGATCGCCACCAGCAGAATCATCTCCCACCGTCCCGGCGAGTGTCCCGCCTGGTTCCCTGCGATGGGCGAAGGTCTCCGGTGGGACTCCCCAACTTGTTGGGGGCTTTCTCGTCTGCAAACTGGCGCCGCTGCGGAAGTACCCCGAACAAGTTCGGGACTCCGGCGTTTCAGATCATCTACTCCAACCTCCAACCTCTAACCTCCAACCTCCAACCTCAAAATAGCCAGCAGGAACTCGGCGGATTTGACCAGGTCATCCACGGCGAGGCGTTCTTCGGTGGTGTGCACCTTGTCCATGCCCGAGCTGATGTTGATGGTCGTTATGCCTCCCGCGTTGAAGACGTTAGCGTCGCTCCCCCCGCCGCTAGGCACCAGGGCTGGCGCCAGGCCCAGGGTTTTGGCCGCGGCCACCGCCCTCCGCACGATGGCATCCTCCTCGCTGAGCTTAAAGGTGGAATAGGAACGCTCCACGTCTATTTCCACCGTAGCCCCATGCCGGGCTGCCGCTTGCTTCAAGGCTTCGGTCATGGCCTGCACCTGGGCCTCCAGCTTCCCCTCGTCGTGGCTGCGGGCCTCGCCCTCCATCTCGACCCGGTCGGGGATGATGTTGGTGGCCGTGCCGCCCTGGATGCGCCCGACGTTGGCTGTAGTCTCCTCGTCAATTCGACCCAAGGGCATGGCGGCGATGGCCTCGGCTGCTACCACGATGGCGTTGATGCCTTTCTCCGGCTCGGCGCCGGCATGGGCCGCCTTGCCGTGAACGACGGCCCTGAGCTTATACTGAGAGGGGGCGGCGACGACGATGGCGCCGATTGGGCCTCCGCTGTCGAGGACGATGCCCTGTTTAGAACGGAGGCTGGTCAAGTCCAGCCCCTTGGCGCCAATAAGCCCAATTTCCTCGCTCACCGTCAGAGCCAACTCCAGGGGCGGGTGGGCCAAGCCCTGTTCCGCCAGCACCCGCAGAACCTCCAGGATGACTGCGACGCCCGACTTGTCATCGCCGCCCAGGATGGTGGCGCCGTCGCTGGTGATAATCCCGTTGGTGATAACGGGCTTCACCCCTCGTCCCGGCCCGACGGTGTCCACGTGCGCGCTGAGGAGTATTGGCGGCCCCTCTCCCGCCAGGCACCCGATGATGTTGCCTGTCTTGTCGCGCACAACTGGCACGTCCAGGCTCTTCAGCTTGGCCATCAGGTGCTGTACTATCTCCTCCTCCTGGCCGCTGGGGCTGTCAATCTGAACCAGTTCCAGGAAAGTTGAAACCAGTCTATCCTGATTGATCATTTTCTGTATCCTCCATATTCGATTCTTTTACCCGCCGTATCTCGAAGACCACGGGATTGAAAGCGTCGGGGCAGGCGTGGGTAGCCACGTCTCTGTCTTCTAGCCAGGGGAACTCGGCCCCGTAGCGCATGGCGAAGACCTTGGGCAGGAAGCTGTAGAGCGCACTAAAGCAGACCCGCCCCTGCACCGTCTCGCCGTCGAACACGACTTGTTCCCCCACTCGGTGGCCAAAATCGCAGTGGCCCTTCACTGATCTAACGGTGGCTATCATCTTGTAAGCTTTGTCCATTTTGTTCCTCCCGTTTCCCTAATATCTAATATCCAATATCCGATGTTGACACCAACGCCCGAGGCAACTCCTCTGGCTCATCCATCTCCCCGGTCATGTAGACGTATGTGCGCTCTTCCCGGTTGCTGAAACCCGCGTGGTGGCCGTCCTTGTCCAGGGCGACGATGCTCATCGCGCCCTGGTAGGGGGCAGCCAAGTCGTGGAGGTCTTCCATAGCCTGACGCCCGGCTTCCTCCAAAGATAGCCCCATCTTCAGGTAGAGGATCACACTGCGGGCGGTGCCAGCCAGGATGGCCATCTCGCCCAGACCGGTGCAGGCGGCAGCGCCATACCGATTGTCGGCGTAGTTGCCAGCGCCGATGAGGGGCGAATCGCCCACGCGGCCTGGGTACTTCCAGCCCTGGCCGCTGGTGCTTACCCCGGCGCAGATGTTGCCCCCGGTAAGCGAAGCGGCGTCGGCGTCCTGGGCCAGGAAGTTGACCGTGCCCCCGGCTCGTCGTGACTCCCTCACCCGTTTCATCCACTGGCGCAAGTCTGGCTCTTCCTCCAGATTCGCCAGCACTGCCTCTGGTATCGCTTCGCGTAGCCGCTTTTTCCAAACCTCCCTGGCTTTCTCGGTCAACAGCTCTCGGCGTTGGAAGCCCATCTCGGCGGCGAAACGCTCGGCGCCGGAGCCGACCAGCAAGACGTGCGGCGATAGCTCCTCCATCACTTTGCGGGCGATGGATATGGGGTGCTCGTAGCCCTGCAAAGCGGCCACCGCACCGGCGGCCAGGGTTCGCCCATCCATGATGCTGGCATCCAGCTCCACCTGGCCCAGCAGATTGGGGATTCCCCCCAGGCCCACGGTGTCATCCTGGGGGTTGCTCTCCACCAGACGAATGCCAACCTCCACCGCGTCAACGGCCGAACCGCCATTTCTCAGCACCGCCATCGCTGCCGAGATACCCACCTTGCCGTTGCTGCTGGCTACAATTATCACTTCTCTCCTCCCGAAATTAGAAGTTGGAAGTTGTGCGCTGCCCTCGCCCGGTGGCTGATCCTGTTTTTGGTCTCCGGGGGCAGCTCGGCCATGGTCATTTCGTATTCCGCCAGATAAAAGACGGGATCGTAGCCGAAGCCGTGCTCTCCCCTGGGCTCGAAGGTGATGATGCCTTCGCAGTCTCCCTCTGCGGTGTGTATCTGCCCGTCTGGTGTAGCCACGGCGATGACGCAGCGGAAGCGGGCTGTCCGCTTCTCCCAGGGCACTCCTTGCAGCTTTGCCAGGAGCAGCCGGTAGCGCTCTTCGTCGCTGGCCTCGCTGCCGGCGTAGCGGGCCGAGCGTATCCCTGGCTCGCCGCCGAGGGCATCCACCTCCAGCCCTGAATCATCGGCCAGGGTCAAGAGGCCGCTGGCCCTGGCGTAAGCGGTGGCCTTCAGTCTGGCGTTCTCGGCGAAGCTCTCCCCCGTTTCGGTCACTTCGATGTCCAGGCCCTCCTGGGCGGGGTGAGTCATCTCCAGCGGCAGGCCAGCCAGCAGCTTCTCGTACTCTCTGACTTTACCGGGGTTACGGGTGGCTATCAGCAGTTTCATCATCCTGGTTGACAAATCTCGCTAAGCGTAGTATATTTAGCAGTGTCCAAATTATCTCCAAGGAGGAACCAACTATGTCTGTATTCAAGAGAAACAAGTTCAAGCCTCCCCCGCCGGGCCAGGTGGAGACGGTGGTAGGCCCCACCACCAATTTCAAAGGCACCATCCAAAACGACGGTGGGCTGCGCGTTGATGGCGTCATTGAGGGATTGGTGGAGACGGGCGGCAATCTCATCGTCGGTGAGGAGGCCAAGGTAATGGCTGACATCGTCGCCTACAACGTCTCGGTGGCGGGGTCGGTCAAAGGCAACGTCAAGGCCAACCGGGTGGAGATCCTATCCACGGGCTGCGTCTGGGGCAACATCACTGTGAAATCCTTCCTGGTTGATGAAGGAGGTTTCATCAGTGGTGAGATCGTGATGGAGGGTGCTGAATTTAAGCCTCCTATCACCAAGTCCCCCAAGCTGGCACCAAAAACCGCCGATGTTGAAAAAGACGAGAACGATTGAATCCTGATCTGCATACAAGCGATTGGCGGGCTGCGAGCCCAATCGAGGAGAGTTCTCCTTCGGTTGGGCTCTTTTTATTTTGGTTTCCGTACGGGGGGGAACAACGGACTGGCGGAATTTAACGGATCAAGTGACTTGGACTGAGAAGAAATCCGTAAATTCTGCGAATCCGTGTTCTTAGTCCAAGGCCCAAAGCAGCTACGTAGCCGAACCCGCCCAAATACAGGAGCAAGAAGGGCACGGCGTAATAGTTGCCCTTGACTAAAGCCACTATCACGGCGATCAAAGAGTACAGGCTCAAAAGAACCTCGCCCAGCGTCATCCAGTTGACGGGCAAGGCGTAGCGGCTCTCGGCCCAGCGGTCGGTGCGCCCTTCGAGGCCGAACTTGGGCGTGCGCTGGAAAAGGTTGGGCCGCCTGGTCAGGGCCTCGCCAACGGCCCAGGCGTTGTTCAAAGCTATCCCCGTGCCCAGTAGAACCAGGAGGGGGAAATAGGCCAGCCTCCGACGCCAGTCAGGATAAGCGTCCCACTGGGAGAGGGCGAAAAGCAGGGGCGGCCCCAGGCTGCCCAGGCCGAGATACAATAGCGGAAGGCGCGTCACGCCCTGCCCAAGCAGCAAGGGCAGGGTCAGCAGCAGCAGGATCAGCATCAGGGGGTGGATCAGATAGTTGCTCAGGTGGATCAGTCCCTGCAGGCGCACGAAGGCCGGCCGTGGTGCTCTCACCAGGGTGCGCCAGTGTTTCAGGAGGCACTGGATGGAGCCTTTGGCCCAGCGAAACTGCTGGCGCTTGAAGGCGTTGATCTGCGGCGGGATCTCGGCCGGGGAGACCACCTCGGGCAGATAGAGAAGCTCCCAACCGGCCAACTGGGCCCGGTAGCTCAGGTCCAAATCCTCAGACAGGGTATCGCCCTGCCAGCCCCCGGCCTCCTCGATGCAGCTCTTTCGCCACACGCCCGATGCGCCGTTGAAGTTCATGAACAGCCCTGAGCGCTGGCGAGCCGTCTGTTCGACCACGAAGTGGCCGTCCAGGGCCAGGGCCTGGGCTCTGGTGAGGGGCGAGTAGTCGGCGTTGATGTGGCCCCAGCGGGCCTGCACCATCCCCAGGCGAGACTGGCCCTGAAAATGGGGGATAATGCGCCGCAGGAAATCCGGGTTGGGCACGAAGTCGGCGTCGAAGATGGCGATGAACTCGCCCGTGGCTGTTTCTGTGCCTCGCTGCAGGGCCCCGGCCTTGAAGCCCGTCCGCTCAGCGCGGTGGATCAGGACGATATCAAATCCCCGCTTTCTATAATAATCCACCCGACCTTGAGCCAGGGCCGTCGTCTCGTCAGTGGAATCGTCCAGCACCTGGATCTGGAGCCTGTCCTGGGGATAGTCCAGGCGCGTCACGGCATCAATCAGGCGTTCCACCACGTGGAGCTCGTTGTAGATGGGCAGTTGTACCGTCACGGGCGGCGTGTTCGACAGGTGGGGAGCGGGCTGGTGCTCGCGCGGTGTCCTGAGTCCGTCGAAGGGGCGATGGCGTAGGTATAGCAGCACCATGATCAAAGAGTTGAGTCCGTAAGTAGCCAGGATCACCGCTGTGAATGTGTAAACGATAGCCAAAACCGACAAAGCATGCCTCCCGTGTTGTCTTCCGCACGGTTGGAAGTATACCACCATTTGGCGATTGTGACAAACTTCGCCCGGGGCAATAATTGCTATTTTGTCTGAAAGTTGATATAATCTCCTTTGAGAGTTGAGAGGCGCTTGAAAATGCGTATTAGGAGGTGTGCGATGAAAGCATGACGATTGTCTCCATCTATCCGATCACTATCTCAAACTCAGAGGAGGTGTACGATGAAAGGAAAACGGATTCTCATCAGCATGCTGGCCCTGGGGTTGATGTTGGCCCTGGCAGTGGGACTAACCCAGGCTCAGGAACCGGGGCCACGAGGCGAGGTGGGTGTCAAGGCGGCTCCTGTAGGCGCCACTGCTTCGGCTCCGCCTGTCCAGAGCTCCGTCGAAGGGCTCAGCACAAGCTTCACCTACCAGGGCCGCCTGACCGATGGCGGTGGTCCGGCCAACGACAGCTATGACTTTCAGTTCAAGCTCTACGACGCCGCCAGCGGTGGGGGATGGGTGGGCACTACCCCCAAAGACGACGTCACTGTGACCGACGGCCTGTTCATGGTGGAACTGGATTTTGGCAGCGGGGTCTTCACGGGCGACGCTCGTTACCTGGAGATCGGTGTGCGGCCGGGCAGCAGTTCCGGCACCTACACTACCCTCTTGCCCCGCCAGGCGCTGACGCCGGCTCCTTACGCCCTGGCCTTGCCTGGCCTGTGGACGCAGCAGAACGCCACCAGCCCCAACCTCATCGGCGGCTACAGCAGCAACAGTGTCACGGTGGGGGTGGAGGGCGCCACCATCGGCGGAGGGGGAGCCAGTGGTTACATCAACCAGGTGACTGCGAACTACGCCACCATCGGCGGGGGCTTGTCCAACGCCGCCAGTGACCCCTACGCCACCGTTGGCGGGGGTGGATACAACAGCGCCGATGGCTGGGCCGCCACCGTCGGCGGGGGCGATGGCAGCCACGCCAGCGGCCAGTGGGCCACTGTCCCCGGCGGACGCTATAACAACGCCCAGGGCGACTACAGTTTCGCCACTGGCCGCCGGGCCAAGGCCAATCACGATGGGGCCTTCGTCTGGGCGGATTCCACCGATGCGAACTTCGCTTCCACTGCCAACAACCAATTCGCAGTGCGGGCAAATGGCGGGGTCGTCTTCAGCACGGGTGGCGCGTCCTTCCGGATTAACGGTGGCGACGCCTGGACCTCAGCCAACGACGGTTCTGGCTCCGGCCTGGACGCTGACAAGCTGGACGACCAGGATGGCCCCTACTACCTGGATTGGAACAACCTGACCAACGTGCCGGCCGGCTTCGCCGACGGGGTGGACAATACCGGTGGTGCAGGCGGCGATCTCTGGTCCCTGACTGGCAACGCCGGCACCAGCCCCGCCACCAACTTCCTGGGCACCACCGACAACCAGGCCCTGGAGTTGCGGGTGAACAACGTCCGCGCCCTGCGCCTGGAGCCCAACGCCGACAGCCCCAACCTCATCGGCGGCTTCAGCGGGAATAGTGTGACCGGCGGGGTAGTTGGCGCCACCATCGGTGGCGGGGGCCAGAGTGGTGCCCCCAACCAGGTAATGGCCGATTATGGCACCATCGGTGGGGGCGAGTATAATGAAGCCAGTGGTGAACGCGCTACCATCGGCGGGGGTGGGCACAACTCTGCCAGTGACGACAACGCCGCCATCGGCGGGGGATGGGACAACGCGGCCAGCGACTACGCAGCCACCATTGGTGGGGGTTCCAACAACCGAGCCTATGCCACCCACGCCACCATTGGTGGGGGGGACTCAAACCACGCTGGTGCTGAGAATGCAACTGTCGGCGGCGGTGAATACATCCGGGTAACGGGTCGGGCGGCCACGGTGGCCGGCGGTTCCTGGATCACGGTCACGAACCAATACGCGGCGGTGGGAGGTGGTCAGCACAACATCGCCAGCGGTGACTATGCCACCGTCAGCGGGGGCGGGTATAATACCGCCAGCGGCTTCGGCGCGGTCATAGCTGGCGGCGGCGGCTTCAACTCCTTCTGGTCCAGCGTGAACGGCAACACTGCCAGTGGGGAATCGAGCACCATCGGCGGGGGCATAAACAACACCGCTAGCGGCGCCTGGGCCACCATCGGTGGGGGGCAGGCCAACACGGTCAGCAATCAGAGCGCTACTGTCGGTGGGGGCAGCGGCAACGTCGCCAGCGAGGCATACGCCACCGTCGGCGGAGGCAACGGCAACATAGCCAGCGGCGAGGACTCCACCGTCGGCGGAGGCGACGTGAATGAGGCCAGTGGCGAAGAATCCACCATCGCCGGAGGACGAGCCAACGAGGCCAGCGGCGTAGACGCTACCATCGCCGGGGGCGAACTCAACGTCGCCAGCGGCAACCATGCCTCTATTGGCGGGGGCTTTTGGAACACCGCCAGTGGTCACCGGGCTACTATCGGCGGGGGATTCAGCAATCAAGCCACCGCTGCCTATGCTACCATTGCCGGAGGCGGCAGGTCTGATCCCAATGACCCCGCTACCGGCAACCGCGCTACCGATATTTACGCCACCATCGGGGGTGGTGGGGAGAACCAGGCGGGGAACGATGACGCGGAGGAGTGGAATGCCATGTACGCCACCGTCGGCGGGGGCTTGCAGAACACCGCCAGCGGCGCGTTCGCCACCATCGCCGGCGGCACGTCTATCAGCGCCACCCATGCCTATGCCACCGTCGGCGGGGGCATCGCCAACGTCGCCAGCCAACCCAACGCCACCGTCGGCGGGGGCAACGGCAACACCGCCAGCGGTGACAGCGCCACCGTCAGCGGAGGCGCCCAAAACGAAGCCACAGTTGACCATGCCACCGTCAGCGGCGGCAGGTTCAACACCGCCACTGACGACTACGCCACTGTCGGCGGGGGCGGCTTCAATGAGGCCAGCGGCGAATACGCCACTGTGCCAGGAGGTCGCCTGAACACCGCCCAGGGAGCTCACAGCTTCGCCGCCGGCCGCCGGGCCAAGGCCAATCACGACGGAGCCTTTGTCTGGGCCGATGCAACTGACGTTGACTTTGAGTCTACTGACACGAACCAATTCAGAGTGCGTGCCACCAACGGAGCGGATTTCCTGAGTGACAACACCGCGTCTGGCTTCCTGGTAGAGAACAATGGCGATGGCGACGGCATTCGGGCCTTTGCCAATGTTTCGCGGGGCGCCAGTTGGGCAGCAGTGTATGCTGTCAACAATGGAACCAGTCCCGCCGTGTATGCCAACACCAACGGAACCTACTCAGGGTACTTCATGGACGACGTATACGTCGAGGGCAGTTGCGTCGGCTGTGTCATAGTGTACATCGGTTTGAACGACGGCAGCGATCCTCTGGAGGCAGGCGACTTGGTCGCGGTCAGTGGAGTGAGCAGCCCGCTGGCGGGAGCAACGACGTTGGTGATGCGCGTGCGCCGTGCGGGTGCTGGCAGCGCCAGCGGCGTGGTTGGCGTGGTACAAGGCAAGGCCGATGTCGTTGAGAGCAGCAAAGACGGCCAATTGCTCGAAAGCGCCAACCGTGCCGAAGGGGCAGCAGCGCCCGGCGACTACGTGTTCATCGTCGTCCAGGGAATAGCCCACGTGAAAGCCGATGCCACAGCCGGTGCCATCGTGGCTGGTCAGCGGTTAACAGCGGCGGATCGGCCAGGTCACGCTCGTGCCCTGCGCACTCGGATGCTGGAGGGCATGGTGGTGACCGAAGGCGCGCCCGTGATCGGCATCGCCCTGGCTCCACTGGACAAGGACAGCGGCACGATTCCGGTGTTAGTCACACTGCACTAAGGTGAAAGGTGGTGAAAGATGAAACACTTTACAATGACAGGCCGAACAACGGTGCTGGTGACAATCGCCTTGCTGCTAATCGTCTCCACAGCCCTGGCCCGATCAGGCTACGACCTCTCCTGGTGGACGGTGGATGGCGGCGGAGGTACTGCTAGCAGCGGTTCGTACACCCTGGGCGGCACCATCGGCCAGCCCGACGCTGGCATTCTGACCGGCGGCGACTACACCCTCGGTGGCGGATTCTGGCGTGGCGGCGGGGTGGCAGCGGGGTACAAGGTCTACCTGCCAATGATACTGCGCCGGTATCCATAGGGGCGGAACGCGCTGTAACTCGCTGCATTGGGGAGCGGTGGGCTGGGGGACCAGACCCCTGGCTCACCTTCTCCCCGCTTGCGGAAATAATAAAGGGCCAGCACCTCAGTTCTGCTGATCTTCTTTTGTCGCTTTTCAGATGTTTGAGGCTTTGGCTTGTGCTCCGACCGCTGCCAGTATCTGGCAGTGAGCGTCCCCGTCATGGTGCTGTTACGGACGGGAGCAGTTTACCCGAAAGGGTATTTGACATCTGCCGTAACCTGTAGTACAATCGTAGCATAAATCGGAGTGTAGCGCCGTCGTAGCCCTTGTCCCAATTGTAATTCATTGAGGAGGGTGATTATGGAAGATTGATAGCCGAGCCCTAGCCTGGGAGCGACCCCGGTGGGTGGTCGGCTGTTTTGTTACCTGGGAAGGACGGCGACCAGGTTGGTGAGGGCTTCAGCTTCGAACTGGGAGCAGCCCAGCCCATCCTTGGCTCGCATTATGAAGACCTGAGCGATTCTCGTCAACAGCTTAACCAAGGAGGATTCAAAATGAGCTACTCTGCAGAGATCAGTCGGCAAAATCCCAGTTGTATCTTGTTCGTTATCGACCAGTCCGAATCGATGATTGACACAATGCCAGGGAGTGAGTCTACGAGCAAGGCTGCCTTCCTGGCAACAGTTATCAATCGTAATTTGCAGGATTTGGTCATCAAATGCTCGCGCGGTGAGGGCGTGCGAGACTACTTCAGCGTAGGGGTCATCGGCTATGGTGCTACTGTTGGTCCGGCCTTCTCGGGCAGCCTGACTGACAAGCCGCTTTACATGCTTAGTGAAGTTGCGGATAACCCTGCAAGAATTGAGGACAGGACCCGGAAGGTGAGCGACGGTGCCGGCGGCTTAGTAGAAGAAACGATCAAGTTCCCAATCTGGTTTGATCCTGTGGCTCTGAATGGGACACCGATGTGTGAAGCGCTAGGTTTAGCGCACAGTGTTATCTCTGGCTGGCTTGCTGAGCATTCAGACTGTTTTCCGCCAGTTGTACTCCATCTCACTGACGGCCAATCCACCGATGGAGATCCGCTCGATGCAATGCAAGCCCTAACGTCGCTTTCGTCTTCAGATGGGAACGTACTGCTCTTCAGCATCCACATATCCAGCAACCCTAACGCTCGAGAGATACAGTTCCCAGGACAATCGGATCAACTCCCCGATCCTTTCGCACAAACGCATTTTGTGGGTTCAAGCCCGCTAACTTCGTTCATGCGTTCAGTTGCTCACGACGACTATGGCATGCAGCTCTCAGATTCCGCACGGGCATTTGTGATGAATGCCCGTGACACTTTGCTAGTCGCCGCCATTGATATTGGTACACGACCAAGTAATCTGCGTTGACGAGCAAATCCCTTATGCTGCCATTCCAGTTAACATGCATGGAGACGCAGAAGCGCGGCAATACCAGTGATGAGTACGAGGATGCCTATGCATACAGCCCTCGCATGAATCGCTTCATCCAGGCCAGCAAGATACTCCGGGTTGCGATGGCAGACGGAGCAAGTGAGGGCGCTTTCTCCCAGCAATGGGCCGAACTGCTGGTTGACGACTATGTTCGGCAGCCATATATGCGACGTGGCACCATGCTACGCCACAGTCGACGTCTAGCTGCTGAGTGGTACAGGAAAGTGTGGAAACCCGGCCTGCCTTGGTATACTGAAGAGAGAATTAGAATTGGTGCGTTCTCTACTCTTCTAGGTCTTCGCATTCGGAGGGACAGCGGTGACTGGAAGGCAATCAGCATTGGAGACACTTGCGGTTTTCAGGTTCGCAATGACAAACTAATGCTCGCGTGGCCTCTTGGGAAGAAGGAGGATTTTGGCAGATCCCCAGTATTGCTTTCGACCAACAATGCCGCTCTAGAGAACGTCGGCAACAGGGTCGTCATTACCAACGGGCAAGCGAATATGGGGGATATCTTTGTTCTGGCAACAGATGCACTTTCGGCCTGGTTCTTGGAGCAGAATGAGAAAGCCAAACGACCTTGGCTCACATTGATGGAGATTGAACGTGCACAGGAACCTCAAGGGTTTAAGGCTTGGATTGATGACCTTCGTAACAATTCACAGATTCGCAATGACGATGTGACTTGCATCATTTGCAGGCTTGTGGAGGCTTGAGAAATGCCTCTACCGCGGGGTGGCGACTACTTAAATGCTGTACAGAATCCTAGGATTGCCTTTGCCGATCCCGATCTGAAGTTCAGCCGCCCAGAATTGACGCCCCTACGTCTGCCGAAGCCGTATTCTGGGGGCTTTACCACTACCTTTAAGCTAGCTCGCCCAGGCAGAGCCTGGGCTGTTCGCTGTTTTACGCGGCCACTTGGCGATTTGCAGTCCCGATACCAGGCAATAACGGATTTCATTTCGCGCAATGGGAGTCCCTATTTTGTGCCAACCCAGCATCTACGCGAAGGGATTCTTGTGAGTGGGCTTTGGTATCCAGTAATCAAAATGAACTGGGTTGCTGGCGAGCCGCTAAATCGTCATATTGAGAAGAACCTTGCCAACGCCCGTGAGCTAGCAAGAACTGCTACTAACTTTCGTAAGCTTGTTCGTGATCTTGCAGGATACGGGATAGCTCACGGTGACTTACAACACGGGAATATCTTAGCTCAGAATGGCGATCTTCGTGTCATTGACTATGATGGGCTGTACTTACGTCCTATCGCCTATTTGGGTGGCAACAACAGCGGTCACCCCAACTATCAGCATCCTGGACGCAACGATATTCACTATTCGACAAGTATAGACAACTTCTCTGCGATAGTCATCTACACGGCGATGCTGGCACTGAACCAAGATCCATCGCTATGGCAGAAATACAACAATGACGAAAATACGCTATTTCGCCAGCGTGATTTCATTGCTCCGGACAAGTCGCCTCTATTTCGGGATATCCGTACGTTAGCGAAGCCACTGCCTGACTATGCAATCCGAATTACTACGTTATGCAGATGCAATGTCGCTGATGTCCCCTCCTTAGAAGATTTCCTTCGCGGGTCTCAACTTCCCGTTTCCATTGCTCGTCCAACATATCGTCTACGCTCTCCGTATCCGGTGTTTTCAGCAACTGCTATTGGAGCATTACTCGAAAACATAGGTCAGCGCGTCGAAATTGTCGGTAAGATAGAGCATTACCGTTATGGAACCACACGATATGGAAAACCCTACATCTTCCTTAACATGACGTGGCCTTTCCCACAACATACCTTTACCATTGTACTTTGGTCTGAAGCCCTTGCTGCATTCGGCAAACAGAATGATCCGGTGCAATATTGTAATCATTGGGTGAGTGTGACTGGTGTTGTGGAAGTTTACAAAGGCAAACCACAGATCGCTGTAGAGGTCCCTTCTCAGATTACTCAGCTTGCGGGTGAGTCTGAAGCAAAAGATAGACTATCCGCCTCAGCCCGAACAACGCGAATGGCAGTTCCAGCACAAGTGAAAACCCAGCCGGAGCCAGCTTTTCGGAGGATTGATCCAATCCAGGATCTCAGGGAGAAGGAAGCTGAGGTATTCAAAAGACTTTATGAAGGCCATAAGCAACCAGCGGCTTCTCGATCAATGTTAGCAACAAAAGAACCCGCATCCCCAACTGGTTTCTGGGAACGACTTCGGAGATTCCTGACAGGGGAGTAAGTGGGTTGACGGTGTCTGACATGCATGGAACCGAGCTGACTGCGCTTGCACCAGACCAGGCTGCTGCCCATCATCGGGAGTGTGCTCAGAGTCTCCCCTATGTAACTTGTATGTTTGAGCCGCCCGGCCGGTGAAGCACGCCGTTAGTGCGCACATTCAATCCAAATAACATGTCCTGAGCCAGGTCAATGGGCCAGCACTTCAGCTTTGCTGGCCCTCTTCTGTCGCCTCTCCGGCGGCCCGCCTGCCCATTTCCTGCCTCCACCCTTCCCTCGTTCATTCCCACCCCCAACCTAACCATTCGCCGACGAATGGTTGACCTCTACCCCTCATTCTGCTATAATAGGCTCGCACGCCTTGCTTTTCATCACCGATAACTGGAGGCTGAAACCGAATGTCCTATCAGATTGATTTCGAACCCCTCGGTCGGCGCTTGCGGGTTGACCGGGGTATTTCTATACTGACCGCTGCTCAGCAGGCCGGGGTGGGCCTGGTTTCTATCTGCGGAGGCAAGGGCACCTGCGGCCGCTGCAAGGTGCGTGTTCTCGAAGGCCAGCTCTCGCCGCTGAGCGAGACGGAGGGGAAGAAGCTCAGCCCAGATGAGGTCGCCAGGGGCTATCGCCTGGCCTGCCAGGCCGAGGTGCTGAGCGATCTCAAGCTCCACATCCCACCCCAATCGCTGACCGCCGCCCAGCGCACCCAGGTGGAGGGGCAAGAACTGACGGTGCCCATCGTCCCCGTGGTGGTGGGCCACGACGTTCGGCTCCCCCCACCCACGCGGGAGGACATCCGCTCCGATCTGGATCGAATGCGACATCATCTGGCGGAGACGCTGGGCTTGAGCGATTTGACCGTGGACTTCGCGGTGCTGCGTCAACTGCCCACCCGTTTGAGGGAGGAGGGATGGTCCGGCACGGTCGGCCTGCGGGGCCAGGAAGTGGTCAGCTTCAGCCCGCTGGGGCGCGAGCTCCTGGGATTGGCCGTTGACGTGGGGACGACCAAGCTGGCTGGCTATCTGGTGGAGCTGGAGACGGGCCGAACCCTGGCCGCGGCAGGGGCCATGAACCCCCAGATCGCCTACGGCGAGGACGTGATGGCCCGCATCGCCTATGCCATGGACGGGGAGGAGCAGGCGGCTACCTTGCAGAAAGCGGTCGTCGGTGCGGTGAACGACCTGGCCCGCGACCTGTGTGCCCAGAGCGGCCGTCATCCCGAGGAGATAGTGGAGGCAGTGGTGGTAGGCAACACCGCCATGCATCACCTCTTCCTCGGCCTGCCCGTGAGACAACTGGGCCTGGCTCCTTATCTGGCGGCGGTCAGTGAGGCTTTGGATTTGAAAGCGAGGGAGGTGGGGATGGAGATCGCCCCCGGCGGCTACGTCCACCTGCTTCCCAATATCGCCGGCTTCGTCGGGGCCGACCACGTGGCCATGATTCTGTCCACCGAGATTGGCGAGGCCGAGGGGACGGTACTGGGGCTGGACATTGGCACCAACACCGAGGTGGTTCTCAGAGCCAACGGCCGCCTCATCGCCTGCTCCACCGCCTCAGGCCCGGCCTTCGAAGGGGCCCACATCAGGGATGGCATGCGGGCCGCCGAGGGAGCTATCGAGCGATTGCGCATCACCGCCTCTGGGGTGGAATACCAGACCATCGGCGACGCGCCACCGGTGGGCCTCTGCGGCTCAGGCGTTTTGGATGCGGTGGCCCAACTGCGCCAGTCGGGGATTGTGGACGAGCGGGGCAACATGGGCCATCACCCTGGCGTGCGACGCACGGAGCACGGCCCAGAGTTCGTCCTGGTGGCAGCCGGCGAGGAAGGGAGCGACCGTGAAGTGGTGATCACCCGGGGCGACGTGGGCGAGATTCAACTGGCGAAGGGGGCTATTCGAGCGGGGATCAACATCCTTCTGGACGAAGCCGGCCTGTCCGCGCAGGACATTGACCAGGTGATCATCGCGGGGGCCTTCGGTACCTACATTGACGTATCCAGCGCCATCGTCATCGGCATGTTCCCGCCTATTCCTTTGGAGCGCTTCAACCAGGTGGGCAACGCGGCGGGGATGGGGGCCAAGCTGGCTCTCGTCTCCCAGGAGCAGCGAGCCCTGGCCGCTGAGATCGCCCGCCAGGTCGAGTACATCGAGCTGACTAACGACAAGCGTTTCGTTGACGAGTTTACTAAGTCGATGTATCTCAAATGAGCTAGAGTTGAGTCATGACCAAGAGGTGTGAAGCGTGAAACGTGGAGTAAAACGTGAAACGTGAAACGTCATTGGTTTAGGTGGCAGGTATCGTTAATCAATACCGCCGTGAAGGCGCCATCCTGGTGCTCGAAGACGTTGATGCAGGCGTTGTCTTGGCGGATGCGCCAGAAGTGGGAATTGTCCAGGCCAAGCATGGCGCAGACCAGCACCTTGTTCACCACCTGATGGGCCACCAGTAAAATAACCCGACCATCGTGGCGGGCGGCGACTTCTTTCAGAGCGGCCATGCCTCGGAGGCGCACCTGGCGCAGGCTCTCGCCGTTGGGGAATCTGACGAGGTGGGGTTTCTCTAGCCAGAGCCGATAGAGGTCAGGATGGGCCTGGGCGACCTCGTCATGTGATAGCCCTTGCCAGTCGCCGTAGTTGATGTCAATGATGCCTGGCAGCGGCTGCACCGGCAGGCCGAGTTGCTGAGCTGTTGGCCGGGCCGTCTCCACCGCCCGCTTCAAGGGGCTTGAGTAGATGGCGACAATGGGGTAGTCGGCGAGGCGCTGGGCCAGAGCACGAGCTTGAGCCAGCCCTGCATCATCCAGCGGCAGGTCAATCCGGCCGCGGAAGCGCTCGCCAGCACCAGCTCCGACGTTCCACTCCGTTTGGCCATGCCGCACTAAAATGATTCGGGTCATAACGAGAAGATCGAGTTTTTCAACCTCCACCAACTCCCTTGCAAAACGTGGACGACCGCCCGAATCGCTCAGAGTCCATACATTACCAAAAGAGCTAATCGGAACTATAGTTCTTGGAGAGCAAAGGTAGATAGCTCGTCCAGCACTGCGTATATACAATGGTTACGGGGATGATTATCGGGCTGTGCTCGTAATTGGTCATTATACTGGTCGCGGTGATCGTCGTGGTATAAGGGCCGTAATCTGGCAGGTTGTCTTTATCTATGGAAACCATTGCCGAAGATGGCGTGTAGCCCTCAGGGTCGCTAATGGAGAGCCAGTCATCTATCGCCGTAGCGCGCCACGTAGAGGCGTTCGTATTTGGATTGGTGATCACCTCTGACGGGAGAACGCCGTGGTCACAGACGCGGCCGAAGTCGAGGGTGTTATCGAGTTGTACTTCAAGGTAGTGGGTCGTTGTCATCACAGCGGCGGCCGCATCAATGCGTCCGTAGCCGAAGTATTCATCTCTGCCGGGCTCACCCAGATCAACAGCCGTGGACTCAATGATGCTCTTCACCTGGTCGGGCGTCAAATTGGGGTTAACTGACCAGATCAGTGCTGCCAATCCCGATACCTGGGCAGCGGCCAAGCCAGTGCTCGACCAAGGCCGCGGATAATACTCCCCTGGCACGAAGCTGTAGACACCCACCCCAGGCGCGGCGACGTCCACCATGTCGTTGTAGGTTGAATCACTCCATCGCTCATCGTCACGGTCGGTGGCAGCAACGGAAACAACGTGCTCAAGAGCTGCTGGATACTGGTGTGCATCTGGGGGAACAGGATTATTTACTCTGGGATCGCCCGATCCAGCGACGATAAGAGCGTCCTTAGAATAAGCATAATTTATTACGGTCTGCATTGAATGGGGGTAGGCGGAGGTGGTGAGTGACAAGCTTAGGTTTATGATCTTGGCCCCATTATCAGCGGCATAGAGAATTCCCCCATTTACGTCAGCAATAGACCCGCCACCGTTCTGATCGAGCACCTTAACGGGCATGATCTCAGCCCCCCAGGAGACACCGGCGATGAGTATGCCGTTGTTGGTTTCCGCTGCCGCAACGCCAGCCACAAAGGTTCCGTGCCCATAATCATCCTGAGGTTCGCCGGGCGGTTCGCTGGGCCAATTGACAAAATCCCAACCATGCACATCGTCTACAAAGCCATTCTTATCGTCGTCAATCCCATTGGTCGCCTTGTCATTCCCGTTCGTATCCACACCTGTCTCCCCAGGGTTTGTCCATATCTTATCCTTTAGCTCGTCATGACAAGGATAAGGCTCGTCACGACAAAGATCAACGCCCGAATCAACAAAGGCGATAACGACTTTCTCGCTACCAGTGGTGATGTCCCAGGCAGCAAAGGCTTCAATCTTGGGGAGATTCCACTGCAAATATGGGTCGTCGGGGATTACAGACGTAGCGAGAGGACTGTAGTGGGGCTCGACCGCGATAGTATTTGCAGCCTGAACGGTGTAGTTTGGCTCGGCGTACTCTACCAGAGGGTTGCGCTTTAGCTTCTCTATCTTCTCTAGCTCCTGGCCCTCAGGCACGGAGAGCAGCATGATGCCAAGCTTGTTCGGTTCGTCCAGGACACTCAGGTCCTCAGCGAAGAGCACAGATTGGACGTTGGCCTGCGGAATGCCCTCTTTGAATTTGACGATGATCTCGCCTGCCTTGAACTCTATCGCGCCAGGGGCTGGGTCGGTGGTCGTCGGCGTTGGGTCTCCGGCGAAAGTAAGGCTGGGGAGAAGGAGGAATAGGACAACCAAGAGAAAACGTAAGATCCTTCTGGTCATTGGTATATTCCTCATTTGCTCTTCACCTCCGTGTCAGCAGTCTACTAAAAGTTTCTGTTTTCCCCACCCTCGGTAAATAATAGTGGGTCTCTAGGATTTCGCAGGGCGAACACTTGTTATACGCCACATCTGGGCATTTGATAGAGCTAACCCCCAGATGTGGGGGTGTCATTGGCTGAGATTCGTGATTACCCTGCGAAATCCCA
>SDBT01001004.1_pt1 | contig 47855 bp, 48 predicted proteins | sample 2277101 | NCBI WGS metagenome assembly SDBT01 (sample SAMN10404973, study PRJNA504765) | marine sediment metagenome | isolation source: marine sediment core GS10_PC15, 103 cmbsf | place: Arctic Ocean: Southern Knipovich Ridge | collected 2010 | reverse complement strand
CTGCTCAATTTACGGCGGTCATATTCGAATCTTTAGCGGTTTGCTCAGAGACACTCAAAACTCTAACAATGAACTGGCGGCAATTTTAGCCCATGAAATTGCCCACAATGAACTGGGACATAACAGAGAAGCCGTCAAAAATTTCAAGATTGCCTACGCTCTGGATTTGATGAAAATCTCGGAAAAAACGCCCAAATTGCTCATTGCCGGCGCAAATGCCGTTCTAGCCAAAAAAAGCCGCGAGCACGAAAGGGCCGCCGACGCTCAAGCACTAGAATGGCTTGATGAAGCCGGCTATCCAATTACCGGCGCAATTGCTGTTTTCCGTAGAATTGAAGCAGAACATAGACTTGAGCAAAAACGTTCCGGTGGAAGCGCCCTTGACCAAAGATTTAACCAGATATTTTCCACTCATCCTGAACCGGCCAGTCGTGTAGATATGGCTGAAGATTATCTTTTTATCAAGAAGTATGGCCGAACGTTTAAGGAAGTTTTGGGTACCTTTGATAATCCTTTAACTAATAACTTACCAATTATAGTTGCCCATTCATCACAGTGGAAACCATCATTAATGACGCCTGAGAAAATTTCTGGTATAGGTTTTTTTAACACTAATATACCGCCAATCAACTGGAAGAAAGACTTTAATTTATACTTAGATATTCTTAGTCAAGAACATATGATTTGCGTCACTGCAGACAATGATTTTCATTTCTCACCAACGACAAATCTCAATCTTAACTTCACCTATATTGATACTCCTGATTTGAGCAAAGAAGGGCTTATAGAAGCTATCAAAGAAGGACGAACATATGCTTCATCTCAGGATATCAAAATTGAGAGTGCAAACTTCGAAATTGGAAGAGACTATCAAAAAGTACAAAAAGTAAAATGGCAATTTACGCTTAACCTACCTTTTAGAAAGACCTTAGCACCAAAAATAAAGGTCTTTCGCAATGGTCAAGAAGTGGCAGAGCTAAAAAAAACAAATCCTAAACTTGAAAGAAAACCAGTTTATAAATTTGAAGATAATGTCGATCCTGGACTCTATTGGTATGTCTTATATATTCCGAAACAGTTAATAACTTCGCCAATTACTTATGAAGTCACTGATAATCCAGAATATCCGACTGATTTTTCCGAAACTCCTTCTTGGCGAAAAGGCATCATCCACTGCCATTCTCTTTACTCTGATGGTAAATCTACTCTAGATGATATCTGGACAGCAAAAAACAAAGCGGTTGACTTCATCTTTATGACTGAACATGCTCACCACTTTGGTAAAAACAAAAATAGTTATCAAGAGTTTGTCCAGGAATGCCATGAAATTTCTCCATTGCTTATTCCGGGAATTGAATATTCGTTGACAGCCACAAACAAATTAAGACATATTCTAGTTCTGGGGTTAGAAAAATATCTTGAATACCAGCCAATTGACGAAGAAGAATTCTTTGACGATAACAACGATATCCCCGACAAACTTCTCATTTATGAAGGACCTGTTCATCTTGGAGACGATGAGAAGGGTTCCGAAATTGAAGAAGACGCTGTCTTTAAGTACGGGCCAACTGATGCTACTTTGAAGCTGAAAGTAAAAGGCAGTCCTTACAAAGATCCAATTATCTGGATTAATCGTAAAGAGATTGGTCGGATAGTTACAAGCGATGACAAGTGGCATTGGTATGAATTCCCAATCAAAAAAGAATGGCTCAATAATGGCACTAACCTTTTCCACATTGAGTCATTTATTCCTGATAGAAGACAGACATTTGACGACTGCGAAGTAAGAGATGTCTGGATTCTTAAGAGATAAATATCTCCCTCGCTTTTTGCAGGACATGCCCCGCCGAAGCTTTATGCAAAGGCGGGGGTTTTTAATTTCATAAGATTCATTTACAATAGAAGCATGAGTGATGAAAAACCAGTTCTAAAAGAGACAAGAATAAAAATTGCCCGATATGAGAAAATTGTCGAAATCTCTACTTGGGTAATTGTAATTGCCATTATTTTTGGTGTAAGACTTCTTCCTCAAGATCCAATGAGTGATGCAAACACATATTATCTTGTTGGAGCAATTGTTTCCTTTGCTCTTATTTATTATCTAGTAATCTATAAATATTTTCCCCGATCTAAACGACTCTATATAAAAGATATTGCTGACATTATCTTAATTGGGGTTTTAATTCTCTTAATGAAAGATTGGGGGCAATATTTCTTTGTGTTATTTTTTCTGCCGATTGCGGCGGCGGCTCTATCTCTAGAATTTATTAATGCTCTTCTAATTGCCACGATTGCCTCTGTTTTTGTAGTTTTTGAAATTTTCTTAGGTTCTCAAGATTTATTAACCACCGCTAACCAAACATATGAAGGTATGTGGCAGATTGGTCTGATTATTTTAATGACAGTTTTCTGCCGAATTCTTGCAATTCAAATTCGTCAGGAAAAATCTGCCAAAGAAGAATCATTAGCTTATCAAAGAGTCTTAAAAGAAGAAGCAAAAAGACAGAAAGAACTTTTATCACTTACCTCTCACCAGCTCAATACGCCCCTTTCAATCATTAGAGGTTTTTCTTCGATGCTAAATGATGGTAGTTTAGGAAAACTCTCCCCTGAGCAAAAAGATGCTGTCCAGGAAATTCATACAAATACAAAAAGAATGGCCCATTTGGTCTCTGAAATTCTTTCAATCTCATATATTCAGTCTGGTAAAGTTGATCTCAATCTAAAAGATTATCAATTAGAAGAATTATTACAACACTGTATTAATCAAGTCAAAATAGTTATGGCCAAAAAAGATGTTATTATTAAATATGATAAACCTCAGAAACTACCAACTGTTTCAATTGATGTAGATAAAATGAGTCAGGTCATTTATAATTTAATTGATAATGCCTTAAAATATACTTTAAAAGGTACGATTAAAATTACTTGCCAAAAAGTAGATAAAGATATAAAAGTACTTGTAAAAGATGAGGGCATTGGGATTAAAAAAGAAGATTTTGATAATCTTTTTCAACCTTTTTTTAGAGGCAAAAATATCCTTGAGTTAGATAATAAAGGCACTGGCTTAGGTCTTTATATTGGTCGTCTAATTATTGAAAAACATAAAGGTAAAATTTGGGCTGAATCTTTAGATTCTGGACAAGGATCAACCTTTGGTTTTACTATTCCAATCAAAGAATAAGTTTTGGAGGTTTAATGAAAGTTTTAATTATCGATGATGAACAAGGCGTTCTTAAAATGTACGGTCAATACTTTAAAATGTCAGGCATTGAACCAATAGTGGCTATTGACGGAAAGACAGGAATTCAAAAAGCTAAAGAAGAAAAACCTGACGTAATTCTATTAGATATTATTATGCCCCGATACAACGGTCTTGATGTTTTGAAAGACTTAAAAACCGACGAACAAACAAAGAATATTCCAATTTATTTACTTACTAACCTTCCTGAAGAAAGTTCTGGACAAAAAGCAAAAGAACTAGGTGCTAATGGCTATTTAGTCAAAGCAAAATATGAACCTAAAATGCTGGTAGATCTAGTAAAGAAAGTAATTAATAATCCTGAAGAACAGGCAAATTTTACTGACGAAAACGCTCAACCTAGCGCTGAGTAATTAAATATTTCCAAGTACTTAAAGCTGTATTTGCGCCTTCACCGGCAGCAATAACTATTTGCTTATTAAGAACGTTTGTAACATCACCAGCAGCAAAAATTCCCGGGACACTAGTTTGGTTATTTTTATCTAATTCGATCTCTTTTAAATTATTAAGCTTAACAATACCTTTAAGAAAGTCTGTTGATGGCGTCCAGCCAATTTCAATAAAAATACCATCGCAAACCAACTCTTTAATCTCTTTCGATTCTTGATCTTCATATTTTAAACCCTTAACAAATTGCTCACCAAAAATCTCTGTTGTTTTAACATTATTGAAAGCTTGAGTTTTTTCTGATTTAGAAAATTTTTCTCTTAAAACTTCGTCACCTTGTATTTCTTGACTAATGTTGACTATATACACTTTTTTAGCATATTTTTCTATTTCAATGGCAGCATCTAAAGCAGAATTACCACCACCAATAACTGCCACAGTTTTATCTTTAAACAAAGGTCCGTCACAGATTGCACAATAGCTGACACCTTTGCCTTCGAATTCCTTTTCTCCAGGCACGCCTAACTTTCGCGGCATCTTTACAGAAGCAACAATTACTGAACGTGTTTGAATTGTGTTAGTATCAGTCTTTATCTCAAAACCTTTATCAATTTTATTTAAAGATTCTACTTTTCCAATTTTGTTTTCAATTTTTAGAGAATCCAAATGTTCTTTAAATTTTGCTGTAAGTTCGGGTCCGGAAATTTTTGGAAATCCCAAATAATTCTCAACTGATGACGCTTTTGCAGCTTGACCACCAAAATCAGCTGTAAGTATTACTATATTCATCTTTTTTCTAGCTAAATATATAGCTGTAGAAATCCCAGCAGGACCTCCACCAATTATCAGACAATCATACATAATACTCCTCAATTAGATTTTTATTCTTTTTCTTGCCACGAAATTGCATGGGTTGGACAATTATCAATTGCTTCCTGACAATTACACTTTTCACAAGCAGAAGAATCTTTGACAAATGATTTACTATCATCGCCTAATTGAAAAACATCCGGGCATGTTGTTACACAAAGACCACAACCAATACATAAATTGGGATCAACTCTAAGATTTTTTCTTTGCATAGATAAATCCTCTACTTTATTTTATCACCAAGTTTACTTTTTTAAAAACAATATAAATTTTGGCAGCGTGTACGGGAGTTGAACCCGTGTTACAGGGCTGAGAACCCTGCGTCCTAACCACTAGACGAACACGCCTTAATAAGAACTCATCCAGTCAAAACCCTAACAATCTCTTCTCCAAATTCTACTGCAGAATCAGGTCCATTAGCTGTCACAATTTGACCATCTACAGTCACATTTTCGCCTGTAAATTTAGCACCATTATTATTTAAGTTTTCTTCTTCGGATGGAAAAACTGTCGCCTTTTTATCTTGCAATATACCAGCATTTGCCAAAATTGAAGGCGCAATACAAATGGCTGCTACTACTTTCTCTGCCTCGTATGCATTTCTTGCTAATCCTAATACTTTCTGATCTTCCAAATATTCTGCAACGCCTGGCCCGCCAACAAAAATAACTGCGTCAAATTGATTGGCATCAACATCATGTATAGCTAAATCAACCTTTGCTTTAGCGCCAAATTTTCCTTCTGCCTCACCTTCCTTCTGAGAAGCTGTTTTAATATCATATCCTGCTTCTTCAAAAATCGCCTTTGGTTTTTCATACTCTTCGTCACGAAAATCCTTTTGGGCAATAATCATTATAATTTTTTTAGGCATTTTCACTCCTTTTAAAGTTTATTAAAACATTTTGATTATATCAAATAACCTTAGATGAAGCCAAGTTAAAGCAAAGGATCTATCCAGCCGGAAAGCTCTGATTGATTCTGGACATATCCTTTAAGATCAATCCGATTATCTGATAAAATTGCATAATGAAGATGTTTTCTTTCACCATCAGTTTCCGAACTAAAACCCGTTCCCAACAAGCCTATTTGATCGCCTTTTTTAACAACTTTATCAACTTCTAACATACTATTTGGACGAAGATGACCATAAAGAACATTATATGTATTTTCTGTTTCTATTATGATTACTCCACCATATCCTGAAACTGGTTTTGATAAAACAATTTTACCATCATTAACTACATAAACAGGCACATCTGTTTCTATATCTTCGTACTCAACATCAACACCAGTGTGAAAACCCTGAAAACGTTCAGGCTGAACTGGTGAATTCTCGGTATCAATATAGATTCCAAAAGGTTTTTTAGTAATTCTTTCTTTAAATTCGGCAATTGGAAAAACTATATTATCATCAATTTCTGTCGTTCTTTGAGTATTATTACTTATACTTTCTTGTATATTATTCTCTTCTTTATTAAAACTATTATAGACTAAATAACATAAAATAAGTACTAATATTAAGACGCTAATAATAATGATAATTTTCTTCATTTTATTTAAACATACTTAAATTTTAACAAATACAAAAAAAATTATGATATTCAAATGATTGGACTTTTTCCCGGGCTTGGATTCGAACCAAGACTACGAGATCCAGAATCTCGTGTCCTACCATTAGACTACCCGGGAATAATTAACTTTTTCGATAAAGTTCTTTATAAATCTTAAAGGAAGCTGCAAAAAAACCTTCTCCATATCCTTGAACATCATTAATTTCAGATCGATACTGATTGAAAGCAACGATTGCTTTATCATATCTTCTGGTTTTAAGTTGTGTCTCATGACAAAGAATTGCCTCTGTTTTTGTTTTTATATAAAGAGAGATATCAACCAATCTGTTGATAAAAATTGGTGTCCAAATTTCATAGCTCCAAATTGGAAAATCAGACGATATAACACCAGTGGCAGCATTAATTAAGATTGCATTAACAACTCTGTGATCTCCGTGATTATCTAAAAATGAAGGTAAAAAAATTATATCAGGTTTAAAACGTTTTATCAAGTCCTGAAGAGCTCTAACTGATGAAGTTCCTGAAGCAAGTTTGCCATCTGGATAGCTCCAAAAAATTGTCTCATTAATTCCTAAAATTTTAGCAGACTTTTGAGCTTCTTCTTTTCTTAAAGGAATTAAGTTTTCATCACGTCTACCAGAAATGCCAATCTCTTCACTTTTTGGCCGTCCCTCTGGGACACCACCAGCACCATCGCAAAAATAAGCAACAGTAACTTCGGTTCCCGCAGTAGTCATTTTTTTAATAGTTCCGCCCATGCCAAAGACATCATCGTCAGGATGCGGCGCTAATACTAAAACTTTCTCAAAATTTGTTTTTGAAGATTTCATGAGATACAAATCATTTTTGGTGGCCGCAAAAATTGAACCGAAACTGACAGCTTTTTTAAGATTTACCAAACTAAGAGCTGTTTTGAGCAATCTTTTCATAAACTTTTTCTACCTCTTTTACCATGTCATTTAAATTAAACTTTATTTTTGCATCTTCAGCGGCTAATTTCCCCATATTCCTTGCTTTTTCATGATCTCTAAGCAAGGTCAAAATTCCATCAGCTAAAGCTTCGGGCTTGCCTAATTCTACCAAAATTCCTGATTTTCCTTCTGTGACTACTTCAGGAATACCGCCAGTATTAGTGGCAACCACTGGAAGCCCCAAGCTCATTGCCTGAACAATTGCTAAGCCAAAACTTTCTGATAAAGACGGCTGAACATAAATATCAAAATTTGTAAGTTCTTCTTCAACTTCTTTGACGAATCCTTTAAAAGTAATAAAATTTTCTAATTTTAGTTTTTTAACCAACCTTTTAAGACTCGATTTATAATAACCCTCACCAATAATTACAAGTTTTGCTTTTGGATATTCTCTAATAATTTCTGGCATTGCTTGAATTAAATATTGAATACCTTTTTGATAATTAAGAGTTCCAACTGTTCCTAAAACTATTTCTTTGGTTTTAAATATTGTTACTTTCCTTTTCGCAGGTTCAATACCATTATAAATGACAGTAATTTTATTAGAACGAGAAATTTGACTATCAATCATAAAATCTTTGACTGATCTTGATACGGCAATATTTAAATCTGTAAACATATCCAAAAACCATAATCCAGTAATTTGCATTTGATGAGCAATTCTATTAGACAATCTATAATTCTTAGTCCAAAGATGTTCAGTATAAATGACTGGAATTTTTAAACCGATAGAAGCTAATCTTCCTAATGAGCCTGCTCTCGTTCCATGAACGTGGATAACATCCGGCTTGATTCTTTTAATTTCTTTTCTAATTTCTTTGATTGCCTGCCAATTTGTTTTAGAGGACATCGAAACTATCTCTAATTCAATTTGCTTTCTAAGATGGCGAATTTCCCCGGCCAAAGGTCCAGGTGGACAAATTACAAAAACTTTTAAAGCGTGATAATTAAAATTTTCTAATAGTCCTAAAAGATGGCGAGGAGCACCTGCTAAAGTTGGATCACCAATAATTTCTAAAATACTTATTTTCATATTTTTTGATAGTTTTTAGAAATTTCCGCGACAAGCGATAGCTTGGCTATAATTTCTAAAACTTTAATCTTCACAATCTAACTAATTACCAATATTACTAATGTACGAATTATTAGTACATTAGTAAAAATTCGTAATTCGTTAGTCTTATTGTAGCACATCAATGGCCCTTTTTATACGCTTTAGACTTTCGTCTTTCCCTAAAGCTTCTAAGACTTCAAATGTTCCTGGTGAAGCTTCTTTACCTGTCAAAGCAACTCTAATTGGCCACAAAATTTCTCCAGCTTTTAAATTATTATTTTTTGCAATTGCTCTTAATAACTGTTCCAATGAATCACGGCCATAATCAGTCTCTTCGCTCAAATATTTGTAAGAAAGTCCTAAGCCTTTTTTAATTTGTTCAGATGATGATCCCTTAGGTACAATAATTTTTTCATAACCTTCTGGTTCATGATAGAAAAAATCAATCTGTTCTGGGATATCAGAAAGTTTCTTAATTCTTTCTTGAACCAAAGCAAGGGCGACTAAAAACTTTTCCCTATCAGATCCAATTTTTAGATCTTTTGAGAGATCTTGTGATTTTTGGGCTAAATCGCCAAGAGAAAGTTTTCTTATATAGTAACCATTAAGAAAATCTAATTTATCTTGATCAAAAATAGAAGGGCTTTTGCCAACACCTGTAAGATTAAATTCTGTAATTAAGTCATCAAGTTTCCAAATTTCCTTGCCAGATTCTGCCGCCCAACCAAGTAAAGCTAAAAAATTTATCATTGCTTCTGGCAGATATCCTTTTTTTCTGAAATCATTATTTATAGATGTTGGATTTTTTCTTTTAGAAAGTTTGCTCCGGTCAGGATTTAAAATTAATGGCAGATGACCATATTCAGGAATATAAAAATTTAACGCCTCTCCGAGCAAAATTTGCCTTGGGGTATTTGAAAGATGATCTTCTCCTCTAATTACATGGCTTATTTTCATCAAAAAATCGTCTATGACACCGGCGAAAAGAAAAACTGGCAGACCATCAGATTTCATAATAATGAAATCGCCAAAAAGTTTGCTATCAAATTCTAGAGAACCTCTAATGATATCCTTAAATTTAATTTTTTGTTCCTCAACAATAAAACGAATTGATGGTTTTCGACCTTCTTTTTTAAATTTATCAATATCCTGCTCATTTAAATTACGACAACGGCCGCTATAGCGTGGCGGCTCTTTTTTTACGGACTGACTTTCTCTCTCTTTTACAAGCTCTTGGGGAGTACAATAACAATAATAAGCCTTTTTATTATTTAAAAGCTCTTGAGAATATTTTTGGTAAATTTCTATTCGTCTGCTCTGCTGGTAAGGACCATAGGGTTCATCTCTTTCTGGACCTTCATCCCAATTTAATCCTAACCATAAAAGTCCCTCAGTAATATCAGTCATATATTCTTGTTTAGAACGTTCTTTATCAGTATCTTCAATTCTTAGAATAAATTTACCGGATTTGCCTTTGGCAAAAAGCCAATTAAATAAAGCTGTATGAACTGTTCCCACGTGCAAAGGACCTGTTGGACTCGGTGCAATTCTTACTCTAATTTCTTCATTCATAATTTTACCTTTAATTTAGGTTGTACTAATTATATGATGGCTGTTTTTTTTACTCTCGTCAATGGCAACTTATCAATATTACTATTAAATATTTTTGTAAGATTCCTTGACAAAAAAACCATTTTATAGTATGATTTTCAGTCAAAAGCATAAGTTTTTGAAAAGTACTTTGACAAACAAATAAATCCGTAATAAAGCGGATAAAACGCCAAAAAGGAGGTGTAAAAACCCTGGCGTGAATCCTTGTAATGCCATGAAGAAGAAGAGATGACCTAGAAGAAATAAGGAGGTTATCGTTATGAGAAAGTTGTTACCGTATTTCTATCTACTGGCAATTCTGCCGGTAATATGTTCCGCTGACAGCGCTGCACAGGTGTGGCGTTTTACAGCAGAACAGACTGCAAAGTCCACATCCACATACCGCACCCCGGGTATGGACATGAAAGGGTTTCTGCGAGCAGTATCTGGTACCCAGAAACTAGTTGCTGAACCATTTCATGCGATGTGGTCGCCGCGCAAGACTACTGCAGATGCTAAGCAAAGATCTGCATCCAAACAAGATAGTACCGCACACCGTTTCATACCTGAGCAGAGAAATTCTGCTAACAACATCAGAGTTGTAAGTTCTGCGTCAGGTGGAGGACTAAGTTGCGGCTTCCAAGACATCCCCGATTATGGGTATGTGCGAATATACTTTGGCATAGTCTCGCAAGAGAGCTATGAAATCTTTCCTGAAACATCAGGATTTGATTCAATTTGGTGTCAGAATCCGGATCGCTCCTCAGGAATCCGTATACTACAATACGGTGATCTATGGGAGGGCGACCTGTTCTATTTGGAAGGATTCATGGGGACAACACCCGAAGACGAGCGCGTGATACTCCCATTGGGGGTGTATCCTATTTCCTATGGATTCCCTCTTCAGAGACCTATCTATGTGCCAGGGTTAACCATGGGGCTTAACCCCACCATTCAGGTAAAAATCAGCGGCAAGGTAGTGACAGAACCTGTGTACGCTGATCCTGATGCATGCACTTACTATATCGATGATGGGTCTCGCCTGGAGACAGGCATTCCTGGAGTGAATGGGATAGAAGTTGTTGATCCCTACTACTCACACAATCCCGCAGTTGTACTAGGTGAGCAGATATACATCACTGGCTCACTATCATACAAAGTTGACGCATCTGGTGATATCAGACGTCGCCTTTACAGGTCCACTGATGGATACAACGCTGTGCCATATACAGGCACGACGATGCACACTATAAGCGGCACTGTGACTGCTGATACTGAGGCAGCTGGTCAGACTATATGGATCGGCTGCGACGGTGGTTGGACAACTCCTGTTTTCGACGACAACGGAACCGCCACATATGAATTACAGCTTAATGAGGGTGATTACAACATCTATGCCCGAACACCAGGGTATGGCTCAGAGTTGTGGTGGGTCGGAGTCTATGGCGACTACCCAGGCGTCGACTTTATCGTATACCCTATGATCTACTACGATAACAACGGAAACCCTGTCGTCGAGAAGGAAATAATCGAGGTGGTGATAGAGAATGTCACCATGAACCATGACGAAACGACAAATAAAGGATTTGTGCTTGACCGAGATTTCGAGGGCAAGCGCTGGGCTGGCAAACCAGTCTCTGTTATGGTCGACAAGGGCATGATTGTCTCATGCGACAGTGTTACGGACGAGAAAGGCAAAGCCCATTTTGTACTGAGATCCAGTACGAAGACTGAAGTTGCAACCGTGACAGCCACCGCTGGGACACTTGTTAGCAGGACATTAGTCTACTACATCGAAGAAGGTGACCCTATCGTCACCGTCTTGGCGCCTACATATGGTGAAACCGTGTCAGGTGTTACCAACCTCATGATAGAGGTGAATGATACAAATCCTGACGGGGTTGAAGACATCAGGCAGCGCCGACTAATAATCGATGGAAGTAAGGTTGGAACCTTTCGGAACTATGACTCAGATTTCCAGCCAGATGAAGGCGCTTCTGAAGGTGGTCTTGACACCACACGCCTTTCAAACGGCTGGCATGAACTCTGGGCTGAGGTTATCCAACAGGCTGATGGTACCACCACAACCAGCACTTCCAACGTGGTCAGAATCTACGTTAATAACCCTGTTCATGTGAACATCAGTCCACAGCGGTACATCGGCGTAGAAGGCCAAGACCAGCCACTAACCATGGACATGGATTTCAGGGACAACACCAACTGGAGCCTGGAAATCAGGGGCTTTGTTAGCTCTGACGACCAGGATGATGTTGTGTTCTCAGCATCAGGAACTGGCTCCGGCAGCACGCAGATTGCCTGGGACGGTAAAGTGGATGATGTCTTGTTTCCCGGGGTGTTTGAGATTGTGCTGATAACAAACCAAATCGAACCTCCCGGCGAAGAACAGGAATGGAAATACTACTGGTCACAATCCGCTCCCGGAGAGGCTCTCATCACCGGCGTGATATATGATGAGAGTTTCTGGGGGAAGCATAGCTGCTATAAGATGATGAATGCAGCTGGCTTCAACTGCCGGAAGAGGGGGATTCGGCCAACGTATGTGCTGGACCCCTACTGGCTGACCGATGCAGATGATCCGGACAATATCATATATGGTCTGGACCACTGGATAGGTAATATGGGGGGATTTGGCTACAACTTCCGCCATTTCTTCCTGTTCACTGAAGGTGCAATGGTTCCATGTCAGGATGGAATTGAACGGGCAGTTGTCTGGTTTGCTGACGGCCGAATGGTTTTCGGTGATGACAGTTGGGACCAGATGCCACAGATAACTGATGCCTTCACCGACCTTCAGATGCCTGCACATAGATTCAAAATCGTGCAGATAAACAGTTGCTGGAGCAGCGGTTCTGAAGAGTTCCCTGACACATCGATTGCGAGGGCATTCGGATGCCGTGACGATGAGATGGGCTCCACCTACATGGGCTGGAATTGGTATTTCAAGCCGCTCGGAGCCTACTTTTTGTTGGGATTCAGCCCTAACGGTGAAGGCTGGACCAGAGCATTCTGGAAGTTCCTAGGAAATGGAAGGTCATTTAACCAGGCCATCTACGACATTCACCACTCCGTTAACCCCTTCTACAGGGGTTATATGGAAAATCACGAAGCTCCATATACGTGGCACTCTTCTTGGGCCACGTTCTTGGAGTAGGAGGTGTGAAAATGAAACCGCATCACATAGCTGCAATCGTGGTTGCTTTGGTCATTGTGGGCATCTCTGTCCAAATAACCAGCAGACACAAGACCGGGTATATCAGAGTCAGGACGACTCTGGAGAATGTCGGAAGACTTAAGATCAGTGAACTGACCAAGGTTACTCTGATTGACCACGGTCAGAAGACTCGGATATGGGAACTTGATCCCTCTTCCGACAGAGAATGGATTGAGTCTCTTTTGCGGCTTATCAAAGAGGACCTGTATGTGGTCAAGCGGCCTCAGGGTGAGCCATTGAGACCTGGTGAAATCAGGTTCACAAAAGGCAAATCCGAGGTCGTTCTATACTGTTATTTCCATGAGGAACAGAACGGTAAGCTCATCGTGAATAGGCATCTGTTGAGCAAAGGAGGATTCAAGATGTTTATAGACCGCCTGTTCTCGGAGCATCCTAACACAAAAGATTTACAATCTAGTTCTAACTAGAAATCAATCAAGACCCCGTCTGAATTCAGGCGGGGCTCTTTTTTATATTTTGAGTTCAACGGCATTCTTTATATGTTCAATTTCAGATTTATCTCCCATTTTTATAGCTAAAACATCAATTCTAATATCTTTTTTAGGATATTTTTGACTTAGAGCACTCCCAAGCTGTAAAAGTTTTTTTTGTTTGAAATAATCAACTTCCTCCTGTGGTTTACCAAATTCCTCACCCTTTTTTGTTTTTACTTCAACAATAACTAGAGTTTTTTTATCCTCCATTAAGAGATCTATTTCACCACAAAAAAGACGGATATTTTTTCCTATAAATTCTAATCCTTTCTTTTCCAAAAAACTTTTGGCCAATTCTTCACCAAATTGGCCCAATTTTTTTCTTTCAGAGTTCATTTTTTATTAATTTTATTTAGATTCTTTTTCTTTTTTATCTTCTTCTGGTTTTTCTTTTTCTTTATGAGTTGCGATAGCTTGATCAAATTTTTTATCTAATTCTTCTTTTTCTTTGGCTTTAATTTCTTTCTTCTTGTCAGCGGCTATTTTCTTTTCTTCGTCAATTTTTTCAATTTCTTCTTCTGATATGGCTTCTTCCCACATCTTATAATCTTTTTGTTCACGAGCTTTCTTGGCTTTTTTGCCAACTAAATCACGAATAAAGTAAAGTTTTGCCCGTCGTACTTTTCGTGACTTAATTTTTTCAATTTTCGCAACTAATGGTGAATGAAGTGGAAAAGTTCTTTCTACTCCAACACCACCAGAAATTTTTCTTAAAGAAAAACTGCCATTTAGACTTTTACCATGTTTAGTACTAATACAAATCCCTTCAAAAACCTGAAGACGTGTTTTGCCTGCTTCAGTAATTTTAAAAGAAACTTTAATAGTATCACCCGGATTAATTTCGGGGATATTCTTTTTACCAAATTGTTTTGTTAAATTTATTAAATCCATTTTTCTATCCTTAATGCTAACATAAATTAAATAATCTGTCCATAGATATGAAATGTGGCAGGAAATATTTCTCCTGCCACTTAAGTATAACACGCTCGCCTTTTTCTGCGAGTAGACCTTGTTGATCTGATAGTTTGGGCTTGCCCCAAATGGTTGTGAGAGGAAACAAATTCCTCTAATCTTTGCTTAATGTCAAAATCACGATCTTCCATGATGGCATTAAGATACTCTGTTACGATCCTTGCCAGATCCGTTAATTGTCCATCTATGACTGCCGAGAATTGAAACTGAACCACGTATTCCACAAAAATCTCGTTTTTGTCAACAACCTCATATCGTTCATCAAAAGATATTTGATTATCTAGACCATACAGGTCATACAAGACTTGTTGCAGACAAAGAGCAAAGACCTCCGCCCAAACATGGCCCAAAAAAACTCTTCCTTCACTTAATGCTTGAGCAAAATCACCAGTACTACATTTAAGAAATGCGAAACTACTCCCCCAATCATCATTTAATCTTTCAACTAGATTGAGATGAAAACTGGTTTTTTGCTTGGAATATGGTAAGTTTACCAGAAGATGACATCGAAATGAACAAGAAAAACCATGACTGGACGACTTTCTGATTCGTGGTTTATGAGATATTTGGAAAACCGCTGGGCGATCGACAGAATCCATAGACTTATTTCCTCCTTCTTACTGAGAATGTCTGGTGGGAGAAATACTTTCTCCCACCATTTTCCTTCATTTTCCTTAGCTTTTCTCTAGAAACCGATCCGTCAGTTCTCCAAGCTCTACAATCATGTCGTCGCTTGTGATGGCTTTGACTAAATCGTCTCCAGACAAATCCCTTAATTCATCAGGATGGCGACGAACCATAAGTCGCCGGGCCTTAAGAGCCGCAGGATCAAGACTAGTCGCACCCTGATCCTCACGTGATGACGAAAACGATGAAAACCCCCGTCTCTTGCTGCTTCTACTGCTTCTTCGCCAGAGGGGGTTATCCCCAGAATTTTCTTGATTCATCCCAACACCTCATGTGTTATTTTACTTCCCAAACAGTCATCAGTCTCAAACCATTAATCACTTACCAACCCTCCCTTGTCGGAATATTTTGGGCGATACCATTAAATTGTCAAAATCCATCAACTCAGACTAAAACCCCCACACTTTAGTCTTACTTGATAGAAACAAAAGTTTTTAAAACCTTTTTACCGGTAAATTTTTCAATTCTTGATTTCGTAAAATTTACTTGACCTTCTTTCTTGGCATATAAAGTATCATCACCACCCTTAGCTACTCCTGCTCCGGCATAGTATTTGGATCCTCGCTGACGAATAATGATCATACCAGGGCTTATTTTTTGACCACCATGAACTTTGACGCCTAAACGCTTAGAATTACTATCACGACCTAATTTACTTGTCCCCTTTGCTTTTGTGTGAGCCATAGCTAAAACAACCTACTATTGATAAAGAATATAGATTAATTAAAGCATAAAATTTATTTTTTGTCAATGAAGTGTTAATATACTCTTGAGGTAAGATGTCAAAATTTGTCCATCTCCATACTCATTCTCATTATTCTCTATTAGATGGTCTGGGAAAAATTCCAGACCTAGTTAAGCGTGCAAAAGTTTTAGGAATGGATAGCTTAGCATTAACAGATCATGGAGTGATGTATGGAGCAATCGAGTTCTATAAAGAATGTGTAGATCAAGGCATTAAACCAATTATTGGAACTGAAATATATATTTCTCCTAGAAGAATGGAAGACAAAACTCCCAGGATAGACTCAAAGCCATATCATTTAGTACTTTTGGCTAAAGATAAAACCGGCTATCAAAATCTTCTTAAAATAGTAACTCAAGCACATTTAGTTGGTTTTTATTATCGCCCCCGAGTTGATAAGGCATTTCTAAAAAATAATTCTAAAGGGTTAATTGCCCTAACTGCTTGCTTGTGGGGAGAAATTTCTCAACTAATCATTAGTAAAAATCTAAAAAAAGCAGAAGAAACTATTTATCAATACCAAGATATATTCGGAAAAGATAATTTTTATCTAGAACTCCAAGACCATCCAGAATTAAAAGAGCAAAATATAGTAAATAAAGGATTGATTGAACTTGCAAAAAAAACAAAATCCCCCCTGGTAGCTACCTGTGATATCCACTATATTAATCCTCAAGACAGAGAAGCTCACGAGGTATTACTAGCAGTTCAGACCGGAAAAGACTTAGATGACAAATCAAGAATGTCATTAGAAGAAGTCAACCTTTATATGAGAACGCCTGAAGAAATAGCTCAAGCTTTTAAAGATACCCCCGAAGCAATTGAAAATACAGCAAAAATTGCTAAAGTTTGTAATTTAGAACTTGAATTTGGCAATCCAATTTTGCCAGAGTTTAAGCTTCCAAAAGGAGAAACCCCAAAAAGTTCTTTAGAAAGAAATGTATATGAAGGAGCTAAAAAACGTTTTAATGAAATCACGCCAGAAATAAAAAAAAGAATCGATTATGAGCTTGAAGTAATAGAAAAAACTCACTTTGAAGATTATTTCCTAATTGTGGCTGATTATGTAAATTTTGCCAAAACTCATCAAATCTTAGTCGGCCCGGGAAGAGGTTCAGCCGCTGGCAGCATTGTCTCCTACTGCCTTAATATCACTGACCTAGATCCTTTAGAATATGATTTATTGTTTGAAAGATTTTTGAATCCAGAAAGAATTGCTCCACCTGATATTGATTTAGATTTTGCAGACAACCGCCGTGACGAAGTTATCCAATACATTTCAAAAAAATATGGCGCAGATCATGTAGCTCAAATAATCACCTTTGGAACAATGGCATCTCGCGGTTCAATTCGAGATACTGGCCGGGCTTTAGGAATAACTTATAGTGATGTTGATAAAATTGCCAAACTTATTCCTTTTGGTCTAACACTCAAACAATCACTAGAAACAGTCAGCGAATTAAAAGATCTTTATAATCAGGATTCTCAAGCTAAAAAACTCCTTAATATGGCTCAAAAATTAGAAGGTGTTGCCCGACATGCCTCCACTCATGCTGCCGGAATTGTAATTTCAAAAGATGCCTTAGCAAATTATGTTCCTCTGCAATTTTCAACCAGGGGCACAGATGAAATTATTACTCAATATGCCATGAATGAATTAGAAGCAGTCGGACTAATTAAAATGGACATTTTGGGACTAGCGAATTTATCAATTATGGAAAATGCCATTAAGATTGCACGTAAAACTCAGGATGCAAAAATTGATATTAATAACATTCCTTTAAATGATCCTAAAACTTATGAATTATTAGCCAAAGCAGAAACAACCGGAGTTTTCCAATTGGAATCCGACGGTATGAAAAGAAATCTCAAAGATTTAAAACCATCAGATTTCGAAGATATTATTGCCATGGTAGCTTTATATCGACCAGGTCCAATGAGATTAATTCCAGACTACATCAAAGGAAAACACGGCAAAACAAAAACATCCTATATTCATCCAAAATTAGAACCAATATTAAAAAACACCTATGGAATCGCTGTTTATCAAGAACAAGTACTCCAAATTGCCCGCGAAATAGCTGGTTTTTCCTTAGGTGAAGCAGATATCTTAAGAAAAGCAATTGGTAAAAAAATAAGAAAATTATTGATGGAGCAAAAAATAAAATTTATTAGTGGTGCTATTAAAAAAGGAACATCTAAGAAAATTGCTGAAAAAATCTTTGACTTTGTGGAACCATTTGCTGAATATGGTTTTAATCGCGCCCATGCTGCCTGCTACGCCATGGTTGCTTATCAAACAGCTTATCTTAAAACACATTTCCCCTCAGAATTTATGGCTGCACTTTTAACTTCTGATCAAAATAACCTTGATAAACTCTCTGTGGCAACTTCCGAAGCCGAAAGGATGAAAATTAAAGTCCTGCCACCAGATATCAATGAATCATTTGTGGAATTTGGAGTAGTCAAAGACACTCAAAATATCCGTTTTGGTCTGGCAGCTATCAAAAATGTTGGCGCCGGTGCGGCTGAATCTATTGTCGAAGAAAGGAAACAAAAAGGTGTTTATAAAAACTTAAAGGATTTTTTAGATCGCCTTGGCAATAAAGTACTAAATAAGAAAATTATTGAAGCCTTGACTAAAACTGGCACCCTAGACAACTTTGCTGAAAGAAACCAAATTCTTATGAATATTGATCTAATCTTAAAATTTATAAGCAGCAAAGAATCTGCTCCCTCAAATCAAATGGGTCTTTTTGGAAAATCTGAAGAAGCCGACACTGAATTCAAATTAGCTGAAATTGAACCAGCTGCAAAAAAACAAAGGCTTTCATGGGAAAAAGAACTTCTTGGAATGTATGTCAGTGAGCATCCCCTAAAAGGGATGGAAAAAAAATTAAAAACTTACGCAAGACCTTTAGATCAGATCCCTGCCCAAGAAGGAAGAAACATTAAAGCAATTGGAATTATTACTTCAATTTCAAAAATTATAACCCGTTCAAATGAACCAATGATTTTCGCCAGTCTAGAAGATACAACTGCTAAAACAGAAGTCTTGGTCTTCCCAAAAATTCTCAAAAAAGATAACATCATCTGGCGGACTGACAACATAGTTTTAGTTGAAGGTCGTACCAATACTAAAGATGGAGCTTTAAAAATAATTGCTGAAAGCGTCAAAGAAATTCATTTTGGACCCTTATCAGACAAACCCAATCAATTAGTACTGACATTGCCTTCCTCTTCAAAAAAAGATATTTTAAGCCAAATTAAGAAAACTCTTGAAAAATTCCCGGGTGATATCCCTGTTATTTTAAAAATTCCTCAAAATGGCGGCCTTAAAGAATTTAAAACAAAAACAAAGGCTTTAAATGATCCTATATTATTTAAAGAATTAACTAACCTTCTGGGAGAAGGAATGGTTGAATTAGAATAATTTACACATGTGCTATTTGACAAAAAGAAATTTTCACTTTAAGCTAAAATCAGAATAAATTAAATGTCCTATTTGGACAAAAGGAGGTAAAATGCCCGAAGAACAACCAGCGCCCCCATCTTCCAGCTCACAAGGCATCGATCCAAAATTAGCAGGTCTGCTTTGTTATCTGCTTTCCATTATCGGAGGAATTGTTTTTCTGTTAATTTCTAAAGACAAATTTGTACGATTCCACGCACTCCAGTCTATCTTTCTAGGAATTGTCTTTATTGTTTTGGATGTCCTTATTGTGTTTATCCCTATCCTTTGGTTTTTTGGCTGGCTCGTATGGCTAGGATATGTAGCCTTAACAGTTGTCATGATGATCAAGGCATACCAAGGAGAAAAATACAAACTCCCTGTTATTGGTGATATCGCTGAAAAAAGCGCCTAATATAGAAAACCCAAAGTCCAAAATCCTAATGCCAAATGAATATCAAATGACTAAATGTCAAATTATTTAAATATTTGTATATTGTTTTTAATTTGGCATTTGAGCTTTTAATTTTGGGTTTTTAATTTTAAAGAAAGGAACTTTCTTGAAAATTAAGTTATATTCTACTCCTACCTGTCCATACTGTGTCCAAGCAAAAAAATTCTTTGAAGGAAAAAAAATTGATTTTGAAGAAATTGATATTTCTAAAAATCAAGAATCTGCCGAAGAAATGATAAAAATTTCTGGACAAATGGGAGTTCCTGTTATAACTATTGATGATGAAGTTATTACTGGTTTTGATGAAGAAAAAATCAAAAATCTAATAAAATCTAACGGATAATATCTTTGTTTTGTTCTTTTCTTTCTATGTCAGAGATTTTTTTACAGTATTTAATTATTTTTTGTTGAACTTGATAAGGATTATCTATATTTTTTAGAACTATAACTGGTTCCATACCACCTGTTCTCATTAAAATGTCCCCAAAATTTATTAATGTTTTCATGGCTCCTTTTACTTCAATTGAAACATTTTGTATTTTATCAAGTTCTGCCTCAACAACTCTCCGTGAGAAAAAACCATGTTGTTCAATAACAATAATTCTTTGATTAGACAATATATATAAATAATTATTATAGATAAACCACTGTAAAAACCCATAAAACGCCAAGGACACAATAATTAACAAAAGAAGAATTATGGTTACTTTTGAGAAACCAAAAAAAGAATGACTTAGAACCAATAAAACACCCGATATAACAATTGCCAGACCAAACCTAGCTAATACCCAAGGATGACGCTTAGCAACAAAAATGATTTCTTCGTCTGGTCTTTGATCTTCGAAACGATAATCTACCAAAATACCCTCCTTTTTTATATCAAAACAAAAAAGTCATAGTCAATCCAAGAATGATTAAAATTATCACAAAAATTAGTACTAAACTTTTACAAGATTGTTTATCCATTTTTAAGTCCCCTTCTCTTTCTATCATACGCATTCTTTTTAAAATCGACAATCACCAACGTTATGGCAAATACAACCATTATCCCAATTAACCAAAGTAAAGCAGTAATTTTTTCTTGGGTTTTACTAAAAACCGCAATTAATCCAAAAATAATTGAAATAAAATATAATAATAAAACTGCCTGTCTTTGAGAAAGTCCGGCCGTAAGAAGCCTATGGTGGAAATGGAGTTTATCAGCATTAAATGGAGAAATACCTTTAAATATTCTTCTTATAACTACCCAGCCAACATCTAAAACAGGAATTCCCAAGACTAAAAAAGCGGTTGCCATTTTCCCGCCAGAAATTAATGATAGAACACCAATTAAATATCCCAAAGCAAGACTGCCGGAATCGCCCAAGAAAATCCGTGCCGGATTAAAATTCCAAGGTAAAAACCCTAAAGCTACCCCGGCAATCAAAACCGCTAAAAGAGCATTGGCATCTTGACCTAAAGTAACGCTCAAAAAGAAAAGTACCATGGCAGTAATAAAACCAATTCCCGTGGCAAGACCGTCTAGGCCATCTAAAAAATTAAAAGTATTCATTAACAGCACAAGCCAAAAAACTGAGACTAAATCCGCAAAAACCAAAAAAACAAAATCCCATCCAAATAAAGAAAAAGGAATTTGCCAAGTTCCTAAATCTAAGTGGAGACCAAAAGGAAGACGAATAAAACTTATTGAGGCACCAAAAGCCACTACTATACAAGAAGCAACAATTTGCCAAAACAATTTTTTGTATGCTTTTACGCCTCTAATATCATCGATAACTCCTATCAACAAAACAATCAAGAGTCCTATCATCATCCCCAAGATTTTAGGATCAAAAAACCATAATTTATAAGAAGTAAATTCTAAACGATTAGAAGCAAAAGTATAACCAAGTGCAAGCAGTAAAAAAGTACCTACAATTGCTACTCCCCCAAGACGAGGCACAGGAAAAGGATGTATTTTACGAGGTGAAGGCCTATCAAATATTTTAAACTTTTTTGCCAGAATTTTGACATAAAAAGTAAGCCCTCCGCAAATTAGTACTGCAATTATTAATGGTGGTAAATAAGCTCTTAACATAATAGTAAATAATTATCGGCTATCGATCATAGGTTATTAGTTATTAGTAAAATATACAAATAACTGATAACTATATATTAATTACTTTTTACTTTTCCTAACTCTCCCCCAGTCTTTGTGATAAAAAACATTTTCTGTAATTAGATCGTAATCAAGAATTTCGCTCTTTTGGAACCAAATTTTAATCTCAGCTTCTGCTTCTTCAGAGGAACTTGAAGCATGAATCAAAGTATGAACTGCTCTGTCAATATCATCAGCCAAATCATATGACTCCATACTATAATCGCCCCTGATTGAACCAATATCTGCAATTAAAGGATTGGTGGCACCAGCAGTTTTTCTTCCCAAAGCAATCGCGTGTGGCCCCTCCCAGACCATCAATAATAAAGGTCTGTCGGTAAAATGGTCAATTAATCTTTTTCTGGTTATTTTTGCCAATTCTATCGGACCCATTGGCGGCTTGATACCTTTTGCTTTATAACTTTCGTATGATTTAGTCCCGCAGGAAAGATACCACTTTTCATCATCAGGATAATGTCTGGCAATTTGTCCAGATGACGGCACTACTAACTTGCACGCCAGCATTTTTAAACCCCTTTTTTCAAATTTAGTAATAAATTCCCCAATTAAGTGACGCTGAATTGATTCCGGTTTAACCGCAATTAAAGTTCTTTGTTTTTGCATTTAAAACCCTTCTAGAATTTTTTGATATTTTTCCTTATCTTTTAAAGGCCCTAAAAGGGCTAAGTTTAAATTTTTACTTGTAAAAAACTCATTGGCAATTTTTTTGATATCTTCAGGAGTTACTTTTTGATATTTCGCTATTATTTCTTCTGGGCTTTCAATTTTTTTCCAAAATAACTCTTGATCTGCTAAAAATTCTGCCACCGAAAAAGACTCTTCCAAACCTAAATATAATTTCCCTTTGAGATTTTCTTTGGCACGCTTGAGTTCTTCGGCGGTAACTGGGTGATTTTTTAACTTTTTAAACTCATCTAAAATCACTTTTATCGACTCGTCAAGGCGATTAATATCAACACCAGCACCAACTCCAAAAACACCGGTATCATTAAAATCAGCTATTTCCGAAGAAACGTAATAAGCCAGGCCTCGACGTTCTCTAACTTCAGTAAAAAGGCGCGAAGACATATTTTCACCAAAAAGATTATTAAGAACTTTTAAAATTGGCCGGCGTTTATCTGTCCTTGGTAAAGTTCTAAAACCTAAAATCATATGTGCCTGATCAGTTTTACGATGACTAATTGATATTTTCGGACTAGTTTGGTTTTCTTTTACTTTCTGCCACGTATCCTTCTTTTTGGAAGAAATCTTACTAAAGATATCTTTTACTTTTTTATGCCAATCAACTTCATTTTTTCCACCGGCAACAACGACAATCATATTATCAGGAGTATAGAATTTATCTCTAAATTGAATAACACTTTCACGGGTAAATTTTTTGACAGTCTCTTTTTTACCTGCTACCCGCCAACCCAATGGCTGATCTCCATAAAAAAGCTCTTTAGCAACTTCAGCAATATACTGCTGAGGATTATCTTGATACATATTAATTTCTTCGCAAATTACCCCCTTTTCTCTTTGAATTTCTTCATCTACAAAAAGAGAGTTATAGAACATATCAAATAAAATATCCAAAGCTAATTCAAAATGTTCAGCTGAAGATCTGACATAAAAACCTGTATGTTCTTCAGAAGTAAAAGCATTATAACTTGCTCCCACTGAATCCAATGATTTAGCAATATCAATCGTATTAGGCCGCTTTTTTGTACCCTTAAAAAACATATGCTCTAAAAAGTGAGCCATGCCATTTGATGATTTTTCCTCATATCTTGAACCTGTTCCAACTAAAAAAAGAACTGTGACAGCTTTTGTATTGGATAAAGGGGCTGTAATTAGTTTTAGACCATTATTAAATCTGGTTAGCTTATAATTTAGCATAAATTCAATATATCAGTTTTATCTTATTTGTTCAAGAGTAAAAAAAGCCCCGCCGTGGATTGGCGAGGCTGACCCCAGATAGGGGTAGTCGGCTTGATTATGGGACACGGAGACGATAATTGCCCCCCTCGGGAGGCCTGTCCCAATGACCAGTTATGGTTTTCAGATTGTCTCGTACTTCTCCCTGTCCTAGAAAGTATACTTTTATCTCTTTCTTACTGTCTAGGAAGCTTTGAAGACGAAACAGTCTTCCTTCTATTGCTTCCCCACCCTCAACCTGGAATATTATATCCCTATCGTGGAAGAGGATCCCCTCAACCTGAATGTACGCTGACGCGTACTCAGAGGGGTTGGCGTCCAGGGCCTCAACAGAGACTTCCTTAGGCTGCGGAGCGCAACCTGTTACCGCCAGCACCAGAACAACTGCCAGAACCAAGAATTTCATGTGACCTCCTGTATTTTCAACTGATTTTTCACTCCATACCTTGCGGTAATTATACCATTATACCATATAATTTGGGTTTTGTCAAGGTACAAACCCCTTAATATATAAAATTGGCAGGCCCGTGGGCCTGCCAATTAGAGTTTCCAACGAAGAGAGAATTTGAAGATGGTTTTCTTTTCTCTTGGATCAAAGCCGTATTTCGATTCAGCATGTAGCTCCGAAGAGCACAAACCCAAAACAAGTTCCTTAATCATATCGCATCCCATACCACTTTCTGCAAGATCTGATCGAGGCGATGTGTCCCTAGAGAAACCATCGCTTGAATTGATAATCTGAATCCGAATGTGATCAGAATCCAAACAAGCAGTACATTCTACATCCGAAGGTTTTCTGGAGTGTCTAATAGCATTCGCTACTGCCTCTCCGATTAGCAATCGTATGTCATCCGTTTGTTCCTCGCTCAACCTATAATGCCTCAAGAGAGTCATTATAACTTCCCTTATCAAAGCAGTGTTCTCAGTTTTATTTGGAACCAAGAGATTCAATTGACCTTTACTGGCGGTTACGGTAGCTTCCATAACTTACCTCCTTGTATTGCTGAAAGATCAATCCTGCTTTATATATACTCCTTTTATCAACAAAAGTCAATCCATAAGCCGGAAAAATATACAAAACCCACCCCCATCCTCTTGACTTTACGACGATTTTGTGCTAAACTAAATTATCAACCATGTCTTCAAGGGCTATAGATATCCAATCTCACACAAGGAGAACTGTTATGCACGTATTAGTAAAAGATCAACGCCTTGAACAAGCTGTCCAACTGGGACAGATAATCTTGCAGAAAACTGCAAGATTGCGGATGATACCGCTATGTCAAATGCCGCTGCTGTCATGCATCCCGCTACTCAACTTAGCCAGAGACTCTGAGAAGACGAGTCCAGAGGCCATTTCGCCAGAAATCCACGAAATCCTTCTCTACGGATCAGTGGCGCGTAGCGCACGCGATCCCGGCGACATCGACCTCCTGATCATCGACAACGGACATTTTTCCCCTGTATTTGTCCAGAGAATCCTTGAAGCCAAAGACAGAAGCTTCGTAATGTCCAAAGATAGCCCCCTCAACTTCGATCTTCTATGTGGGTGGCTCGGTATTCAAGATGATCCGACAATCGAAGGTATCCTTGAGAGCACCTTCGTCGATCTGCACATTTTTCCTCTCATGCTCCTTACCTCCAAGAAATTCCGTGACAAGATAGCCAAGAAGATGAAGGACCCCCATTTCCTCCGCAACCTCTTCCGTAACACTCTGCGCTATGAACATGGTCAGTTTGTAGCGGTTGACATCGACGATCTGGCATGCAAATACGACTGCGACCTAGATGATTTGCGATAAACAGCGACTCCCACCTACCACTCCTCCAGGGACCATGCACCAAGATAGATGTGCTCGGTCCCTTTTTTTATCTATGTAAACAATCTTAATTGAACAAACCCCGAAAATAGGTAAAAATATGCAGAACCCACCCCTGGGGCGGGATATTATTAGGAATAAATGGATATTCACCTGCTTTGTTAGATAAATTAACCTTTATAAAATCTTTTACACCTTGACAATCAAGTAATTTTATGGTAATATATCAAGTTAAATAGAACCTAAACAAAACTGATCAGAATAGCTTTTTCTTCATCTATAAGGTGAAGTGAAAACTGTTCTGGTTAGAATAATAGCCAGATCAGCACTAATCCCCACTAGGGGGGATTTAGGAGGTGTCCTGTTGGTACAGGATGAAACTGAAGTCGCAAAGAACCCTCTTTTCTGGGTGGTTTCTGGCATCTACTTTTGCGATACAGAAGAAGATGCTAAACTGCTTCAGGCCATCCGCGAGACGGACGAAATGTTCGACTACGGCTATGGCTATGACGATCATTCAGATCTGGAAGATGAACCTGTGATAGTCCATCGCCCTATCGGTCCGGAAGACACTGATATGTGCGATGAGAAACAGAGCATCGATCTCGAAGGAGATGCCAAGAATCTTGAGGAAATTCTTGAAAGAGAGGATGCAGACGACGAGGAAAATGAAACAATTCGTTCCGCTCTTGAGCTCATTCGAAGCCGGATCCAATCAGGCAAGAAGGAGCTCGGGTTCCTCTTCATCTACGGAGAGTAGCCCTACGAGGTGATGGTATCCTCGACCGGCAGTTAGCTCAAAAGTCCGTTTTAGTATGATGAGAGAAAAACGAGTCAAACCATCCGGCAGGTAGCGCCATAAAAGTCTACCCCGACGGCAATGACGGCAGAACGTTGCCAGTTGACGGTAAATCTCAAGGATATCATTCCAAGAGAAACTAGAAACCGGTCTGGTTGGCAGAAACCAAGCAAAAAACTGTCTGGCATGGGTCTCCGCTAGCCCATCGCGAGGAGATATTGCGGGTGCAATCATTAAAGCCCTGGACATTAGTACCAGGGCTTTAAATTACCTAATTTTCAGGTATAATTAAGCCATGTTATCTATTGGAATCATAGGACTACCTAACGTAGGCAAATCTACCTTATTTAATGCCTTGGTTAAATCTGCCCAGGCAGAAGCTTCAAATTATCCATTTTGCACGATTGAACCAAATATCGGAGTAGTTGAAGTGCCGGACAAAAGGATAAATGAGCTTAGCAAGATTTCTAAGTCACTTAAGGAAATACCAACAACAATTGAATTTATTGATATCGCTGGTTTAGTCAAGGGTGCCCACCAGGGTGAGGGCTTAGGAAACCAATTTTTAGCCCATATCAAAGAAACTGATGCTATTGCTATGGTTATCAGATTTTTTGAAAATCCTAAAATTACCCATGTTGGCGGTAAAATTAACCCGGCTGAAGACATTAGAACTATTAACCTTGAATTGATATTAGCCGATCTTAAGGTAGTTGAAAAAATTCTCGAGAGAACCCAAAAAGAACTTAAAGCCGGCGATAATGAAACCAAAAAGAAAATTGCCCTACTAACTAAAATTAAGGAAGGTTTAGAACAAGAAATACCAGTTTGGGCGATTTGTCCAAACAAAGAAGATTTGGCAAAAATTGCCGAAATTCAACTGATTACCTCTAAACCAGTTCTGTATATTGCCAATATTTCCGAAAATATGGCAAATATCAGCCCTCAAGAATTAATCAGTAAATACGGTCTCAAGGATTTAATTAAAAATCCTAATACCCTAATTCCCATTTCCGCTAAAATTGAAGCAGAGCTAACCGAAATCCCCGAGAATGAACAAAAAGAATTTTTGGATTCCCTTAGTCTTGGCGAGAGCGGCCTCAACCGCTTAATAAAATCTGCCTATGACACTTTAGGACTGATCACCTTTTTTACTTCAAGTGAAAAAGAAACACGCGCTTGGACTATTATCAAAAATAGTCATGCACCTGAAGCGGCCAGCAAAATCCATACTGATATGAAAAGAGGCTTTATTGCCGCTGAAGTTTGTCACATTGATGATTTAATTACATATACTGATTGGCAAGAAGCCCATAAAAAGGGCAAAATTAGAACTGAAGGAAAAGACTATCTTGTTCAAGATGGAGATGTAATTTTATTTAGGTTTAATGTATGAGGCTTGCATAAAAGCAAATACTCTGTTAGTATTATAAAGCAATGAAACAATATGAAATAACAATAATTTCAAAAGAAGAAAAAACTGCTAAAGACAAATTAGCTTCCAAGGAAATTGAGGATCTTGGAGGAAAAGTCCTCAAAACTGATCCTCTTGGACAAAAGCAGTTTGCCTATCCAATTAAGAAAGAGCAAGCTGGTTTTTATTCAGTTTCCTTATTTGAAATTAATCCGGAAAAATTATTTGATTTAAATAAAACATTGTCCCTTAATGATGATATTTTAAGATATCTAATTATTGCTTACAAAGAAATGAAAGAAACCCCTAAACCTAAAAAGAAAGAAAAATTATTGCCAACAAAACCTCTTATAAAGAAAGAAGAAGTCAAAGAAAAAATTACTGAAACGCCTAAAAAAGAGGAAGAAATTAAAATTCCAAAACCAAAAATTACTAAAAAAGAACTTCCTGTAAAAGTAGAAGAAACTGATGATAAAGAACGCTTAGAAGCCCTTGATAAGAAGCTTGATGAGCTTCTAAAGGAGTAACATGTTTTCTTTAAACCGTGCCCAAATCGTTGGTAACTTAACCCGGGATCCAGAAATGCGCTATACTCCTAATGGCCAATCTGTTAGTTCCTTTGGAGTGGCCACAAATAGACGTTGGCGCGATAAAGACGGCAATCAGCAAGAAGCAACCGAATTTCACAATATTGTTGCTTGGGGAAAATTAGCCGAAATTGTCTCTCAAATACTCCACAAAGGAAACAAAGTTTACATTGAAGGAAGAATACAGACTAGCATGTGGGAAGGCCAAGACGGAGCCAAAAGAAACCGTACAGAAATTGTCGCTGAAAACTTTATTTCACTTACTCCTAAAGGAACAAGTGAAGCTATGCCAGAAATGGAATCTACATCCAAAGAAGAAACGCCTTCAATAGAAAAAGCCCCTACCGATACTGAAAACAAACCTAAAAAAACAACTAAAAAAGAAACTCCCGATAAAGACACAAAAAATCAAGAAGAAGATGAAATAGACTTGGATGAAATTCCATTCTAATCCGATGAATCTTTTTTCGTGCCTACCGCAGGCAGGCACGAATGAGCATGAATTTAATTAGTGTTGATTAGTAGATAGTAAAATTAGTGGAGTATATTACATTGGAGAAATATGACTAGTAAATTTAATTTTAGAAAAAAACAATGTTATTTTTGCCGCAAAAAAATTGATATTATTGATTTTAAAGACTCTAATAACCTTTCACGATATCTTACTCCATGGGCTAAAATGAAATCTTCCCGCAATACTGGTACTTGTGCTAAACACCAAAGAAGACTGTCAGAAGCTATCAAACGAGCTCGATATTTGGCGCTACTACCTTATGTAAAAAGGTAAAAGTAAGAAGTAATAATTTCAACTTATAAGTTATAACTTGAACTTTTTCCTTATTAGTTTTGACTTATTATATATGTATTCAATCACTGATTTAAAAATTGGCACAAAAATTACTCTCAAAGATAAGCCTTTTCAGGTAATTTTTTGTCAACATTCAAAAATTGGCCGTGGCGGAGCAATTTTAAGGTCTAAATTAAAAAATCTCATTGATGGAACTGTCATAGAGAAAACTTTTACTGGGGCTGAAAAAATCCAAGAAGCAGATTTAAACTACAAAAAAAGTCAGTTTCTCTACACTGAAAACGACCAATATTTTTTTATGGACTCGGAAACCTTTGAACAGTTTGATCTAGAATCAGGACAACTTGGAAAAAGCGCTAGTTTCCTCAAAGAAGGTCAAGATGTTGATATTATGTACTACAATAGCAAACCAATTAATATTCAACTACCAATAAAGGCAAATTTCAAAATTACATACACTGAACCGGGATTTAAAGGCAATACCGCTTCGACTGTTACCAAACCAGCGACTTTAGAAAGCGGTGCTCAAATTAAAGTACCTCTTTTTATTAAAATTGGTGATGAAGTGATTGTTGATACAAGAACCGGAGAATATGTGGAGAGAGCATAGCCTGTTAAATGCCTAAATCCTAATAACTAATGTCCAATGCTTAAATATCCAATTTCAAATCTTTTTTAGGCATTTAATCATTTGACATTAGGATTTTTATTAGAAATTAGAAATTGGGATTTAGAAATTTTCAATTATACCTATGGTATAATTGGGTTGATGTTTATCGAAGCAAATAAACTAATTAACTTGCCAATTGCGGCTTTGGATACTCAAAGTAAAATCGGTCAAATTCAAGAAATTATTATTGATCCAGAGAACGGCCATATTTTAGGTTTTTTAGTCAAAATTGAAGGAATTCTTTCTAAAAGTAAAGCTCTCTCAATTGTTGATATTAGAGAATGGGATAAAAATGGCATTGTCACTGATACATTAGAAAACCTTGTTGATCCTGCTGAAATTATTCGTCTTAAAACTCTAATAGATAAAAAAATAATCCTGATAGGCATGAAAACTGAAACTGAATCAGGAAAAAATTTGGGTAAAGTAGAAGATCTCTTAATTGATACTGATACCCAACGTGTCGCTAAATACTATTTAAAAGACCTTTTAGGCCAGACAAAGATTTTAACTTCAGATAAAGTTATAAGGATTGACAAAAAAATAATTTTTACCGATGATGTAACTGAACCAACAGGAGGGGCAGTAGAAACACAAGCGGTGTAAAATGCCGACAGATTTTACAAAAAATGTTTTAAAAATTGTTGCTCAAATTCCTCGAGGCAAAGTCTTAACCTATGCTCAAGTTGCCAAAAAAGCCGGTTCTCCCAGGGCATATCGGGCCGTGGGGACAATTTTAAATAAGAATTATCGTGATCGTTCTTGGCAATTGCCTATTGCCCATCCGAGACCAATTCCTTGCCATCGTGTTATTCGTTCTGACGGCTTTATCGGCGGTTATGCTTTAGGCCAAAGAGTAAAAGAAAAGAAATTAAGCCAAGAAGGCCTTTCCATTAAGAAACATCGAATAAAATTATCCCCGTCTTAATAGGACTCTAATGGCTTAAGTGGTTGAGCCATTAAGAAAAAGCCCTGAGTATAGTTCGGGCTTTTTCTTATTCTTTTTACTTCTTACTTTTACCTTTTGACTTTAATTCGCTAACGCGAATTACATCATTCCTGGCATGCCACCTGGCATTCCACCTGACATTCCGCCGCCGCCAGGTCCTTCAGTTTTTTCTTCTGGGATATCAGCGATTGCGACTTCGGTTGTTAAGACTGAAGCTGCTACTGAGGCGGCATTTTGAAGGGCAGCGCGAGTTACTTTGGCAGGATCAATAATACCGGCACTAATCATATCAACATAACTATCTTTAGAAGCATTGTAACCAATACCTTTTTCTTTCTTTCTTACTTCTTCAATCACAACTGAACCGTCTTTGCCGGCGTTAATAGCAATTCGCCTCATTGGTTCTTCGAGGGCTCGTCTAAGTATCTGAAGGCCAACTTTTTCATCACCTATAACAGCAACATTATCTAAAGATTTTATTGAATCAACTAATGCAACTCCTCCTCCAGAAACAATTCCTTCTTCAACCGCAGCCTTGGTTGCATGAACAGCGTCATCAATTTTATCTTTCTTTTCTTTTAACTCTACTTCAGTGGCAGCTCCTACTTTAATAACACCGATCCCACCAGAGAGTTTAGCTAAACGTTCTTCAATTTTTTCTTTATCAAACTCTGAAGTAGATTTAGAAAGTTCTGTTTTTAATTGTTTGACTCTTGCTTGAATTTTATTATGGACGCCCTTACCTTTAACAATGGTTGATTTATCCTTATTGGCAATTACTTTACGAGCTTCACCTAACATATCAAGAGTAGTTTCTTCTAATTTCATACCTCTTTCTTCAGAAACAACTTCTCCTCCTATAAGAACTGCAATATCTTCTAAAATTTCTTTGCGATTATCGCCAAATCCAGGAGCTTTTACTGCTAGAACATTAAGAATTCCTCTTAATTTATTTACTACTAAGGTTGCTAATGCTTCGCCATCAACATCTTCAGCAATTATTACAAATTCTTTCTTGCCAGCATTTGCTAAAACTTCTAAAAGAGGCATAATTTCTGAAATAGCAGAAATTTTCTTATCAGTGATTAAAATTGAAGGATTTTCTAAAACAGTTTCCATTCTATTAGCATCAGTCATCATATAGGGTGAAATATATCCCTGATCAAACTGCATTCCTTCAACAACTTCTTTTTCTAATCCTAAGGTCTGAGACTCTTCAACCGTAATAACACCATCACGACCAACCATGTCTATGACTTCAGCAATTAATCTACCAACTTCAAGATTAGCGGCAGATATAGAAGCAACTTGAGCAATTTCTGCTTTACCCTGTAATTCTTTAGCTTGATTTTTGATTGATTTGACAACTTGTTCTACACCCTTTTCAATTCCATGACGAATCTGCATTGGATCTGCACCAGCAGTGACATTCCTAAGACCTTCATTGACCATAATTTGTGCTAGAAGGGTTGCAGTTGTAGTCCCATCACCAGCATCATCAGCGGTTTTAGTAGCTACCTCTTTAACTAACTGGGCTCCCATGTTTTCAAATTTATCCTTAAGTTCAACCTCCTTGGCAATTGTAACACCGTCATTAGTAATTTGGGGAGCGCCAAAACCTTTATCCAAAATTACATTTCGGCCTTTTGGCCCCAAAGTTACCTTGACTGAATCAGACAAAATATTAATCCCCTTCTTAATTTTTTCCCTCGCATGATCAGAATAGCTTATTTGTTTAGACATTTTTTACTCCTATCGTCGTAAGCTCAAAACCTAAAGCTCAAATACCAAATGAAGCTCTAAGTAATAAATTTATTAATTATTTAAGTTTTGGATTTCATTTTAAATTTGGATTTTGGATTTTAAGCGATTATTCAATAATCGCAATTATATCTTCTTCCTTTAAAATAACAACTTCATCACCATCAAGTTTAAAATCATCGCCGCTATATTCTTTATATAAAACTTTATTGCCGACTTTAACTGTTGGTTCAATTAATTTGCCATCATCATATTTACCTGGTCCAACAGATACTACCTGGCCCCGTTGAGACTTTTCTTTGGCAGTATCAGGAATAATAATGCCAGATTTAGTTTTTGATTCTTGTTCTAAGGGCTTGATAACCACCCTATCTCCTAAAGGTTTGATTTTCATAAAATTACCTCCGTAATTTTTACTACTAATATACTAATTTATACAAATATACAAATTATTAATTTTTTATTCGTAATTTGTACATCTGTATTGATTTGTACATTCGTAGACAGATTTAAAAAGCTTCGAACTTATCCCGCAACGGCAGGATCCCTCCGAAGCGATGGAAGCCGGAAGGGGGATAACCGACCTCCACCAAACATAATTTTAGCTTAAAAAGATACTTTTTGTCAAGATTGTTAACCTTAAATATTAATTTTGGCAATTCTTTTTTGCCATTTTTCTTGGAAGAAACTTCGCCTGTCGTATGGATGTAATTTTAACATATGATTATCAGCTATAACAGAACCACCCTTATGCCAACTTTTGGGATCAGACCAAATATGTTTAATTTGTAATTGGGCCAGTTTCTTTTCTATTTTTTCACCCAAAGAACCTGACAATATCTTTTCCCAAAAGGAATTTGGCTTAGATTCTTTTAAAATTGGATCTTTTGGTTTCCAATTAGGCAGCTCTTTATATATCCAAGAATTTTTTTCAATAAAGATATTATAAACTTTTTTGTCTAAAACCGGCTTGAGGCTTGCCAGCCAATAACTTAGATAAATATCATTTTTAAGACGGAATTTAGATAAAGCTAATCTTTCTTCGTCAAAAGCAAATCCTAAACAAAACTTATTTGCTTGATACCATTTATTTTTATTCTGACCTAAAATTTCTAATACTGCTATTATTAAAGCCCTGGTTGTCCAAAGACGGTTTTTTTTGGTAACAATCAAAATATCAATATCAGAATCCTCATTTGACGAACCAAAAGAAAGTGAATTAATGACTGAAATATTTTTTACAAATGGGATAAATTTTAAAATCTTTACTATCCAAATAACTTTCTGCCAGCGTTTTTTACAAATTTCTCTGTTTTTTAAAAAATCTTTGTAAATTTTACTGCCAGCTAAAAAATAGTGATTGTCTTGCTGAGTGATTTTTCTCTTCTCTTTTAATTTCTTTAGACCAATTAATATCTGAAGACGACTAGCTTGAGTCTGATATAAAAAATCCCATAATTCTTCAAGTGTAAGCGGCCTAGAAAATATTTCAAAAAATGCCAAAGTTTTAAGAATTGCCTTTTCTACTTTACTCATAAATACAAATAACAACATCTGCAGTTCTAACTGCAACTTATGATAATAACAAAATAATACTTGATTGCAAGCGTTTGATTTGGTAAATTCAATTTAGAGGTAAAAAAATGAAGATTTTTTCCGGCATTCAGCCCTCTGGGGTTGTCCATATAGGAAATTTTTTAGGTGCCATGCAAAACTGGGCTAAATTACAAGATGAAAATGATACAATTTTTTGTATTGTTGATTATCACGCAATTACAGTAAATTATTCCAAAGAAGAACTTAAAGAAAGAATCATCTCAACTGCCAAAGATATTATTGCTAGCGGCGTAGATCCTCAAAAGGCAAATATCTTTTTACAATCAGACATTAAAGAACATACTGAACTTGCCTGGATTTTAAATACCATTACGACCATGGGCGAACTTCAAAGAATGACCCAATACAAAGAAAAGTCTCAAAAGCACGAAGAAAGAGTTGGTTTGTTTGATTATCCTGTTTTAATGGCTGCTGATATCCTTCTTTATAAAACCGATGGTGTACCTGTTGGTGAAGATCAAATCCAACACGTAGAACTTGCCAGAGACCTTGCCAAACGCTTTAACAGCCGCTTTGGAGAAACTTTCCCAATTCCAAAAAGTCTTGTAACTGAAACAAAAAGAATTGGTTCTCTTGCAGGTGAAGGTAAGATGTCTAAATCAGATGCTCCGGATACTTATATTGCTCTTAACGATGATTCAGAAACTATTAGAAATAAAATAGGTTCAGCCACAACTGACGATGGCAAACAAAAAGAAATTTCCTCTGGGACTAAAAATCTTCTCTTTCTTTTAGAAGTATTTGCCGGAAAAGAAGTTGGTGAAAAATTTCATAAAGAACGTGAGCAAGGCACAATCAAATATTCTGAGATGAAACCAGTTTTAGCTAATGCTATTATTAAAAAACTTGAACCATTTCAAAAAAAGAAATCAGAAATTTCTGACGATGAGATCAAAAAAATCCTCCAAGAAGGTGCTGAAAAACTTCGCCCTATCGGCCAAGCTACTATAAAAGAAGTAAAAGTTAAAATGGGACTTAAAATATAATATATCTTAACTATTAGGAGGTATCATGTTAATCACATTCATTTCCATTCTAATAATCTTTGTTCTCGCAGGAATTAGAGTTTTATACCAATACGAAAGAGGAGTAATTTTTACTTTAGGTAAATATTCTGGCACTAAAGAGCCGGGATTAAGATGGATTGTACCTATTATTCAAAAGATGACCAAAGTTGATATAAGAATTAAAACAGCTGATATCCCTCGTCAGGAAGTAATTACCAAAGATAATATTACTATTTTGGCTAACGCAGTGGTTTATTTTAAAGTAATAAATCCAGAAGATGCCATAATCAAAATTGAAGATTATGTTTTTGCTGTTAAGCAATATACTCAAGCTGCTTTAAGAGATGCCATTGGAAATTCAGAATTAGATTTTGTTTTAACTGAAAGAGAAAAAATTGCTTCAGGTATTAAAAAAACTGTTGATTCTGAAACATCAGGCTGGGGAGTTGATCTTGAATCAATTAAAATTCAAGAAATTGAATTGCCTGCTGAGATGAAAAGAGTTATTGCTAAACAAGCAGAAGCAGAACGTGAACGAAGAGCAATTATTATTGCCGCCGAAGGTGAATTAGAAGCATCAGAGAATTTGAAAAAGGCAGCCGAAATATTGGGCCAAAGTCCAATCTCTATCCAACTAAGAACACTCCAGACTATTAGAGATATTGCCGCTGATCCTTCAGAAAAAATTATGATGTTTATGCCTTCTGATGCCAAAGAAGCTATTAAACAATTCATCAATAAATAAGGTGCTTTGATGCTTAATCATAAAACCCGCTATTTACAGATTGCTTTTAATGATGATGTTTTTACAGCTCAAAAAATTATTCCTATTTTACCTCATAGTCCAAGGATTCTCATTGAAGCTGGGACTCCTTTTATTAAAAGGGAGGGATCGTATGGCATTAGGGCAATTGCAAGTTTTTGGCCAGGAGAAATTGTTGCTGACCTAAAAACTACTGATGGAGCCATAGAAGAAGTTGAATTAGCTTTTTCTGCTGGGGCGACAGCGGCAACTGTTTTAGGAAGCGCTCCCAAAGAAACGATTGATTTATTTATCCAAAAATGTCATGAATTTAAAATTGACTCGATGATTGATATGTTGGGAGTTGAAGATCCTTTAAAAGTACTTTGGAATTTAAAAAAGCCTCCCAAAGTGGTTGTTTTACACCGTGGCCGCGATGAAGAAACAACCAGAGGCAAAGTAATTAAATATAAACACATTAACCGAATCTTAGGAAAATATGATGTTTTGATTTCCGCTGCTGGCGGCGTTGATCTTAGAGAAGCCAGAAGTGCTATTTTTAATGGAGCAAATATAGTCGTTGTCAATATTGTTAATCCTGGTGATCCCTGGAAAGGTATCAGCACTCAATCAGATATTGCCAGCATGGCTGATAAATTCTTAAAAACTATAGAATAAACTATTGATTTCAAATTACTCAGGCTTTGTACTAATTAGTTCCATAATATATTTCTTTTTTTCTTCCATAAGTTCTTTTGATTTTGCTTCCAAATTTAAACGCAATAATGGTTCTGTATTTGAAGGTCTTAGATTAAACCACCAATCATCAAATTCAACCGACAAACCATCGAGATAAAATTTATCTCCTCCTTCAACTTTTTCTTCTATTTCTTTTATTTTTGCTTTAGGATTTTCAACTTCAAAATTAATTTCGCCTGTTTGAAAATATTTTTTGTAAGGTGCTACCATTTCAGAAATGTCTTCATCGCCCGAAGAAAGCATTTGAAGTATAAAAACCAAGGCCCGATCAGCACAATCGATATAGCTTAAATCTTTAAAATAATAATGAGCTGAAAGTTCACCAGCAAATTCAACCTCGTTTTTGCGCATTGTCGGTTTAATCAAACCATGACCAACCACGCACATTTCCGGGTTTCCGCCGGCTTTTTTAATTTCTTCTTTTACTGCCCAAGAACTACGCAAATCATACATTATTTTTGCCCCTGGATGCTCTTTGAGTATTTCTTTAGCAATTACTATTGTCATTAAATCAGCATTTACCACATCACCGTTTTCATCAACAAATCCAATTCTATCACCATCACCATCAATTGAAGCTCCCAAAGTTGCTTCAGACCCAATCACTTTTTTTTGTAAATCCTTTAAAGTTTCATGTTTCAAAGGATTTGGTTCGTGATTAGGGAAAGAACCATCCAATTCAATATAGAGTGTTTCATATTTTATTTTTAATTTGTCTAGCATTTTTGGAACAATTAGGCCAGCAATCCCATTACCCCCATCTACAATAATCTCGCCTATTTTTTCTGGATCAACCTTTATTCCTTGAATAATTCTTTCAATATATCTATCCAATATTTTTTCTTGGCGAATTTTTCCTTTAACTTGGCTGTGTTTAATTCCTCCACTTTTGATTAAGTTTTCAATTTCTTCTGTTGGCGCAAAAATAGTAAAAGGCCGGGCATCTTTGCCACAAAGCTTGAAACCATTATATTCAGCCGGATTGTGGCTTGCTGTCAGCATTAATGAGGCATCGGCATCAAAATACGAATTTGCAAAATAGCTCATTGGAGTAGAACAAAGACCAATATCAATAACCTCACAGCCCATTTCAATAAGTCCTTTTTGTAAAACAGGATATAAAGTTTTAGCAGAAAGCCGCATATCATGTCCAATAACTACTTTTTTTGCCTCTAAAATTTGTACCGTTGCCTGACCAATTTTTTTGACATCTTCTTCATCAATTTGCTCTGGATAAACCCCCCTAATGTCATATGCTTTAAAAATACTTGAATCCATTTAGACCTCCATATTAATCTTAACTGGTGAACTCATATTTGACAATAATTCTAGGTTATTGTTACTTTAAAGAGGGTTTCTAATGACTAAATATATTTTTATTACAGGCGGGGTTCTTTCTGGTCTTGGCAAGGGAGTAACAGCGGCATCAATTGGAAATATCCTGAAATCGCAAGGACTTAAGGTTTGGATGCAAAAATTTGACCAATATTTAAACGTTGATGCTGGAACTTTAAATCCTGAAGAACATGGTGAAGTCTATGTTTTAAATGACGGTTCAGAAACTGATTTAGATCTTGGTCACTATGAAAGATTTATCGATACTCATCTAAATAAGACTTCTTCAATTATGTCAGGCCAAATATTCCAAGCTGTTCTTCAAAAAGAACGGACCGGTAAATTTTTAGGCAAAACTATCCAAATGATTCCTCATGTTACTAATGAAGTTAAGTCTAAAATTTTTGAGGCTGCCAAACAATCTAAGGCAGATGTTTTAATTACTGAGATTGGCGGTACAATTGGTGATTATGAAGGCACCCATTTTATTGAAGCCATTCGTCAAATGCAATACGAAGTTGGCAAAAATAATGTTCTTTACGTCCATGTTGGTTTCTTGCCATATTTAGGCTCATCCGAAGAACTCAAAGGCAGACCAATGCAATTTAGTGTCCATAATCTTCAATCAATGGGAATACAGCCTGATATTTTGATCTGCCGCGCTGATCATCATGTCAAAAAAAGTATGATAAATAAAATTGCTCTCTTTACTGGAGTTGAAGAAGAAGCAGTTATTCCATTAGAAACTGTCTCTTCGATTTACAAAGTGCCTTCAATCTTACAACAATTTCAGCTTGATAAAATAATCAATAAAAAATTAAAAATTAAAAGTAAAAGAAAAAATAATAGTCGCTGGCAAGAATTTATTAAAAAAATTGAATCTGAAAAGAAAAAAACACTAAATATTGGCCTTGTTGGTAAATATATGGGAATGAAGGATACATACTTTTCAGTCATAGAGAGCTTAAACATTGCTGCTTTGTGGAATAAAGTTGATCTTCAAATTGGTTGGATTGATGCTGAAGAAATCGAAAAAGATCCTAGCAATATTTCTCAAATATTAAATAAATGGGATGGCATAATAGTCCCTGGAGGCTTTGGAAAACGCGGAGTTGAAGGAAAAATTAAGGCCATCGAATACGCCCGTAAAAAGAAAATTCCCTTTTTAGGGCTCTGCTTCGGGTTGCAGCTGGCAACTGTTGAGTTTGCCAGGAACGTTGCCAAGCTTAAAGATGCTAATTCAACTGAAGTTAAACCTCGAAATTCTCAACCAGTCATTCATATTATGAGCGAACAAGAAAAAAAGCTTTTAGAACAAAATTACGGCGGCAGTATGCGACTTGGCGCTTATCCATGCAAACTACAAATAGGAACAAAATCCTATAAAGCTTACAAAAAATCATCTTCTCATTTAATTAATTCCACCTTTGTTCAGAAAAGAAAAAATGAGATAATAATATCAGAGCGTCATCGCCACCGATATGAATTTAATAATAAATATCGTGATCTGTTAGAAAAAAATGGCTTGGTGATTGCTGGAACCTCACCTGACAATCATTTAGTAGAAATTATTGAACTTAAAAATCATCCTTTCTTTGTGGCTACTCAATTTCATCCTGAATTCACTTCTCGCCCCTTACACCCACATCCATTGTTTATGGAATTTATCAAAGCAGCCTTGAAAATGTAACTCTATTATATTGACTATTTTACAAAATATATGATAATATCTCTTTAAGTAACTGAACAATTAAAACCAGAGCTATTGCCATCATGATCTTTCATAAAACTCAGCCAATTCACGCTAAAGGAGGAAAAATCATGCACAGGCTGAAAGTAGTTTTGGTGGGTATTACAATGATTCTTGGCAGTTCTCCTGCCTTAGGGCAGGAAATTTCCTTCCAATTCACAAGGCATGATGATAGCGGCCATTATCAATGGCTGCTTCAAACCGACTTTCCGATCTGCGCTATCTTTTTTGACGCAGATGATGCTGTCCACCTTAAGTCATATAGCACGCCAAACAATACATGGACGATCAATGCCAGTTGGGAAGAAGTATCACTATATCAACAGTTTTACATCCCAGCCCCATCTACCGGCAGATGGCTTTACTACTATGCTCCTTCACCATCCGAAGCCATCGGCCCAGGACAAATGACTTTCTCTCTGGCTACTAGTGCAAATTTCTCTCCTGGTCTTCTTAAAGGTCTGATAGTATATCAAGATGGCTCAATAGCAAATCAACAAATTCTTGGACCATCTCAGATCGTTTCTGAACCAGGCGGTATATTCCTAATGATTGCTGCAAGCTTTTTCGCCTACTTTGTATTCTTTCGAAGAAAAAGCCTTGCTAAATAGCTATCTCGTATTCTATGACCTTGACATCCGTCGAGGTCTTTTTTTATAAAAAAAGCGGGAAATTATTATTTCCCGCAAAATACTAACAAAGTTCTATCCCTTGATGAAACAATCCATGCAGAGTATGTCAGCTGAAATACCGACTGCACCAGGCAAATCTTCAATTTGCAAATAGTCTAAAGTATCAGCCCCAATTTTCTGCCTTATCTCTTCAACAGTTTTGGTAGCTGCAAGATACTTTTCCTTTTCTTTAGGCGGCAGTGCCCATGGACAATTACGGGTTGAGGGAGGCGAAGCAATTCTGACATGGACTTCTTTGGCACCTGCTCGGCGGATATCTTTCACCATCCCTAGCATAGTAATTGCAGTCCGAAGAGAATCATCAACTAGTGTAACCACCTTCCCTTTGAGATTAGTTTTAATTGTCCTGTGTTTGAGCCTCCTAACAAGCAATCGCAACTCAACATCAGTAATATTATATGTCCGATCACTGTATTGAGGAGGCAAAAAAGCTGCCAAGAATGGTTTGCCTGAGACTAATTGATAACCTTCGCCATGAAGCCAAGCAGAAAAAAGGACTGCAGCTACTATGTCAGCATTAGCGGCTGGACTGTTCATCTCCTGATCTCTTTTTGCTAATAAGCCTCCTAAATTGTGTCTTGCTTCAGCAATTTCGGTGCCTTCCATAACTGAATTACCTCGACCAAAATAACAGTATTCAAAAACACAAATGTGCTGTTTACCTTTTACTTGACCAACTGTTTGAATACCATTATCACGATCTATCCTGATAATCTCCCCTGGCAGGACATCTCTTAGAAGATTCAACTTTGCATCATCGTTAAAAGCAGCTGATTCTGAGGCTACAGCCCACTTATTTCGACCTTTACCTAAAACCAATGGTTGCATACCCATAGGCTCTCTAGCAGCATAAATGACTCCTTCATTTGTCAGAAGGACTAAAGAACAAGGACCAGAAATCATCATAAAAACTCTTTTGATACCGTCTTCAATATTTACTCCTTGAGCAACACCTTCAGCAATAATTGCTCCAATGAGCTCAACATCTTCTAGTGTTTCAAAACTATGACCTCGAGTCATCATCTGACGCCGTAAATCGTCAGCATTTTTGATATAGCCATCAAAGCAAATCACAAACTGACCAAACTTGAAATTTCTTGGTCTTGGCTGACGATCAAAGTCACTAGTGCTGGCAATCCCACAATACCCTTCCAAACCAGCAAGATCATCTGAGAAAGTCTGCATTACTTTACCACGGTGAGTACGTAGTTTTATCTTTTCACCACCATCTGCACTTGCTATACCACAATATTTCTGTCCTCTTGCCTGTAAATCCCAAGCGCCAGTAAACAAAGTACTTTTACAGTCTTTTGCCTTACCGCAAACTCCAAATACTCCACGCATCAGCTAATTCCCCCTTTTCGATTCTGTCCAATTCAATACTTAAGGTGCCAAGCTCATAGTAAGAGCATAAACCTCTCATTGTCAATTGGCTAAATAGGTTTTTTTTAACGGCTCACTGCGGTGAGCCGTTAAAATCTAACCTGTTATTGAGAACTCTATATTTGTCCTATTCTGCTGGAGCTTCTACCGGCGGAACAGTTGTCCCTGGCCCATAAAGATAGCGGGCTGGCCAAGGAACATAAGAACTGGTAAATTTTTGTTCTTCGATTAATTTATCATCTTTATCAAATACTGTATAAGTAAAGCTTGCTTTTGAACCGGGATGGGCTGATTCAATCTTTTTAATTTCCCCCGGTGCTAAATCAGGCGATTCAGTATAAATTGCTTCGCCTGAGCCAGTAACATCATAAACATAAGGAGTTGTTGTTTCTGACCGCCGGCCGTCTTTAGTCCCATAAAGCTTAAAAGTTAAATTATTGCCGGAAATAACCGCTTGGATTAAAACATGGCTTTCAAAATTGTTAACAAATTTAAAATCAGGTTTTGGGATGTAAATAGTAGCATCCATTCCTACTGGCGGCTCATAATAGCGAACTCTATAAGAATGATTTTGACGTTCAGTAATATTTAAACCAGCATTTAAAGTTGCTCTAAACATAGTTGTTGATACTTGACAAAGACCACCACCATATTCTGGAATAGTCCGATCTTCTTTAATCACCAGTTCAGGCAAATAGCCAGTTGAAGCCTCAACTGGTCCCAGATATTTAATCATTGAAAATTCTTCGCCTGGTTTTACTAAAACACCATCAAAAGAATTAGCCCCAACAGAAATATTATGCCTGCGATTTTTAGGGCTTCCGGAAAAATTGGTTGTCCCCTCGCCAATTAATTCTTTCAAACCAATTTCTTCCGGATTATTAGAAGCAATTGTTGGTTCAGTAATCTTGACTGGTAACTCAATAGCTTTTTGATCTTTTTTAATCGCTTCAATAATTTGGTCGACTGATTTTTCTTTTTCAAGTTCATAGCCAGTTTGAGCAAGCTGAAAAGCAACTACCTTACTGCCGGAGACTTCAAAATCTGGATCTCTGGGTTCTTGGTAAATTTCGGAAGAAATTTTCTCGGTTAGCTGAAAAACTTTGGCAGTTGAAATTTCCGGCGATAATATATATCTACTATCATTCTTGTCATTATTATTTCCCTCATCATCTTTCTTCAAACGAGCAACAAACTCAATCATCTCTGATACATCTTGAGGATAAATTTGAAAAGTCTTATCACCGGCTTTAAGGGTTAGCTGACGACCCATAAGGGCTTGAGTTTCTGTTAAAGCTTCTTGGGCAACTTGAGAACTAATTTTTGGTAAAATTTTTTCTATTCTAAAACTAATTAATTTATCAAAACTAAAACTACCAATATGCTCAAGAGTCAAACTACGGTTTTCTGCTAAAGAAAATTTTTGTCCCAATTGTTCGGAAATGACAACTGCTTCATTATCTTCAATCTCAATGGTGGCGTCCCTTTCTTCCTTATCTATATCTTTTGCAATCAGCATCAAAAATTCATTTAATTCAGTTTTGTCATAATCAAAGCTCGCTCTAATAGTGTTTTTAGTAAAAATTGATTTTAAAGTCTGGCTGATAATTTTCCCCAGAGCTCCCTGACGACCAATTGATAATAGATTATCAATGGTTTTATTTTGAAGTTTATTATAATTTACTTCCAGCTCTTTCAGGCTAATATTATATGAAAAGTCTCCTCCCTTAAAATTTAATTGCTGATCTTGAGACCGATTTATTAACTGATTTAGAGTGGCTTTTGCCTCTTTAGAGGTCATACCGCCAAAATTTTTCTCTCCAATAAAAGTACGAGGTAAAACTTTATCTTGGTAAATTAAATTAAATGAAAAGAAAAAAACAGCCACGCCCAAAATTGCAGCACCCAAACCAATAATAACTCGTCTTGAGGTTTTTTGATGTAGCGCCTTATCAAATATTTTTTTTAAATTGACCTTTTTAAAAAGTTTCAAGGTCATTTCTGGCGCTTTAAATTTAATCATTTACCGTTTAAAATTTCTTCTAAAATAGTTTTTGCTAAAATTTTTTCTGTAATTACACTTTCGCTGGAATTTAAAAAAATTATTTTTAAAGTTTTATCTTTTGACAGAGTATTAGGAATAATATCTTGAGGAACAATAACCTTTTGTCCCTCAATTTCAACTTCTACTTTTTTGCCTTTTTTTTCAAGAATTTTACAGTTTATATAATTCATAAATTTATCTTAAAAATTTTACTAATAATAAAGCTATAATATTCAATATTTTAATCATTGGATTTATCGCCGGACCAGCAGTATCTTTATAAGGATCACCAACAGTATCTCCCGTGACTGCTGCCTGATGAGCAATGCTACCCTTGCCTCCTAAGTTTCCTTCTTCAATATATTTCTTGGCATTATCCCAAGCTGCTCCGCCAGTTGTCATAGAAATAGCTAAAAACAATCCTGTAATAATAGAACCAACTAATAATCCTCCTAAAGCAACTGGCCCCAAAATAAACCCAACCGCAATTGGTGCCAAAACTGGAATAAGAGCTGGGATAATCATTTGTTTTATAGCAGCCTTGGTGACAATATCAACTGCTTTAGTGTAATCTGGTTTGGCTTTACCTTGCATTAAACCCTTAATCTCTTTGAACTGACGACGAACTTCTTCAACAACTGCACCAGCGGTTTTTCCGACTGCCTCCATTGAAAGAGCTGAAAAAATATATGGCAGAAGTCCACCGATGAATAAACCGACTAATAGTTTTGGATTAGTAAGTTCGAAAAGAAATGTTCCTTTAATAGCGGTTAAACTTTCAACATAGGCGGCAAACAATACTAAAGCCGCTAATCCGGCAGAGGCAATTGCATATCCTTTAGTGACTGCTTTAGTGGTATTACCTACTGCATCTAAAGAATCTGTAACTTTTCTGACTGATTCGGGTAATCCTGCCATTTCGGCAATTCCGCCAGCATTGTCAGTAATTGGACCATAAGAATCAATTGCCACAATAATTCCTGTCATAGAAAGCATGGCAAAGGCTGCTATTGCTATTCCATAAAGGCCGCTAAAGAAAAAGGCGGCTAAAATTCCTCCAGAAATAAGTATTATTGGCCAAGCAGTTGCTTTCATTGAAATGGCTAAACCTCTAATAACATTGGTACCATGGCCTGTTTTAGAACTTTCAGCAATTGATTTAACAGGAGAATATTTGGTTGAGGTATAATATTCAGTAATAATCACCATACCAATAGTTATCCCTATTCCAACTAAACTGGCATAAAAAAGATGCCAGACGCTGTCTACAACACCAGCCATGAAATATTGAGTAATAAAATAAAATCCAATACTGGCAAAAATTGCCGAAGCTATCAATCCTTTATACAAAGCATTCATTATATTTTTTCCGGAAAGTCTCACGAAGAAAGTACCTAATATTGAAGCTATAATCGCCACACCCCCCAAAGCTAATGGATACAAAACAGCCCTTTCAGAACTGAATGTTAAAGATCCTAAAAGCATTACTGCAATAGCAGTCACAGCATAGGTTTCAAATAGATCTGCTGCCATGCCAGCGCAGTCCCCAACATTATCACCAACATTGTCAGCGATGACAGCCGGATTTCTTGGATCATCTTCGGGAATGCCTGCTTCAACTTTACCGACTAAGTCAGCTCCTACGTCAGCGGCTTTAGTATAAATACCACCTCCTAGACGAGCAAAAATAGAAATTAGAGAGCCACCAAAACCAAGGCCGATTAAGGCAAAAACATCTTTAGTAATCCAATAGTAGCCAGCAACTCCTATAAGGCTCAATCCAACGACTAATAAGCCAGTAACTGCTCCACCCCTAAATGCTATTAATAAAGCAGGTTTAAGACCTTTGGAGGCCGCTTGGGCTGTTCTAACATTGGCTCTGACAGCAATGTTCATACCAATAAAACCAACAGCAGCGCTAAACAAGGCCCCAATTAAAAAACCTATAGCAGTCTTATACCCAAGAGCAATATATAAAATTATTGCCAGGACTAAAGCAATGACAGCAATTGTTCTATATTGACGACTAAGATAGGCTTGAGCACCCTTTTGAATAGCGCCAGCAATTTCTTGCATCTTCTCCGAGCCAGGATCAGCTTGCAGAACCTTCCAAATTAAAATTATGCCATAAATAATGGCAAGTACTGCTGAACCAATTGCAATAAGATAAGTTAAACTTTCGATAGACACAATGACTCCTTCCAGTCGTAAATGCAAAGCGCAAAATGCAAATGTCAAAACTTCAGCAAAAAGCTAAAATGATAAAATCTTTTTTTCATTTAAGTTACAGCTTTAAGTTTTGCGCTTTTAGCTTTTAGTTAATATTTGTCGATACAAATTCAGTGTTTCTTTGGCTGTTTTTTCCCAAGAATACTTTTTAACTTGAACATAGCCTTTTTGAATCAAACTAGCCTTTAATTTTTTATCTATTAATACCTTCTTAATTTTATCAGCAATATCAGAAGGATTAAAGGGGTCAAAATAAATGGCTGCCTGCTGATAGATTTCTGTAAGCGAAGATCGATTGGAAGCAGCTACCGGGGTACCAGCTGTCATAGCTTCAAGACCAGGAAGCCCAAAACCTTCATAAAGACTTGGGAAGACAAAAACAGAAGCAATTTTGTACCAAGAAGTTAATTCTTTATTAGAGACAAAACCTGTTATTAAAATATCTCTTCTATATTTATATTTGTCAACTAGCAAATTAATTTCAGAATTCTTATCAATCTTTCCTATAAGGACTAATTTGAGACTTTGCTTTCTTCTAAGAATCTTAAAAGCATCTATAAGTCTTTTTAAATTTTTATGAGGCCTGAATTGACCAACATAGAGAATGATTGGCTTATCGCTTATCGCGTATCGCTGTTTAATTTTATTTATATCAGAAATTGAAGACTTTTGAAAAATTTTATCGTCAGCAGCTTCATAAATTACTTTAATCTTTTCTTTGTTAATATTAAATACCTTTATAAGATCTCCTTTAGTATTTTGAGAAACTGTAATAATTTTTTGAGAATTTTGACAGGCTTGATTAATTATGTATTTAAATGCAAAACGTTTAAGAATAGAATTCTTACGAGCTGTCTCTGGATAAAAAAGCAATGTAAGATCATGAATAACTGAAATAAATTTGCCGTCATGCAAAACTGGATAATTGAAATTAAGAAAATGCATTAAATCAAGCTTTTCTTTTTTTATTACTTTTGAGAATTTTGTTTGTTCTGACAAAGAATAATGAGGAATATCAATTTCAATAATTTTTAATTTACAATTCTTAATTTGCAATGAATTCTCAATTTTCATTTTTTCAAACTCTTTTTTATCGGCCGGTGTCATAAATAAAATGTATTGATTTTTCTTATCAAGCACTAAGAGATTTTTAATTAAATTTTGAGAGTACCGACCAATACCAGCTACAGAAGATCGGTACATCCGAGCATCAATACCAATTTTCATATTTTAAAAGTATAAAATTTGTTTGCTAAAAAATTCCAAATCATCACAATAGCAGTGGCTAAAAACAAACCATAAATATCTGAAAGACGGAATTTATCAACTGCCAAATACATAATAAAAGTATTTACTACTAAACCAATGATGGAAATGATTAAGAATTTAATAAATTGATTAAGTCTTTTGGGGTCTTGAGATCGAAATGTCCAGCGCCGGTTCCAAATATAGGAATTCAAAACTGCCACTGCGAATGATAAGATTTTCGCCATTAGATAAAAAGTATCAAGAAATCTAGTAAGAAGTAGATATATTCCCCAATCAATAATAGTTGAGGTTATGCCAACAATACCAAATTTAATAAACTGCCGTAGAATACGGCGTTTTAAAAAGTTCTTCATGGATAAAATATACCTTATATTGGTTAAAAAATCAACCTGTTTTAACGCCTCA
>SDBT01001003.1_pt1 | contig 47858 bp, 75 predicted proteins | sample 2277101 | NCBI WGS metagenome assembly SDBT01 (sample SAMN10404973, study PRJNA504765) | marine sediment metagenome | isolation source: marine sediment core GS10_PC15, 103 cmbsf | place: Arctic Ocean: Southern Knipovich Ridge | collected 2010 | reverse complement strand
GAGTATCCGAACCCAATAGGCCAGCTAGAGCTCGCCGCCGCTGCCGGTTATGAAGTATCGGGCACGTTCCGAACATACCTCGGCCAGATGCGGACATTCGGTTTGATTCCAAAGCGGGGGCACATCGTCGCGACGGCCCTCGTGTTCCCGGAGAATTTGTAGTGGGAGCACCGAGAGATAGTTTGCCGCCACACCTTCGCGATCAAGTCGAGGCCGCCGAAGCGAGAGAAGTCGCGGCGAGAAAGAAGACGGGCAAGCGAACCGACATGATCATCATGGACGATCCGTATGGGCCGACTTCCCAGATGTCCAAGAAGAAGCTGCGGGCGTGGTTCAAAAAGAACATGCCCATCGTCAAGCCGGAGGTGGACCCCGTCTTTGCGGCGCTGTTGAAGCGATGCGACATGCCGCTGCCGGTCATGGAACATAAGTTCCACAAGCACGGCCGGGCCTGGCGATTCGATATGGCGTGGCTCTACCACAAGATCGCGGTTGAGATTGACGGCGGGATCGATGCGAGGGAGCCAGGTCACACTTGGGCAGATGGAATCCGGCGGGATATGGAAAAAGGAAACGAGGCCCAGCGATTGGGCTGGTGGTTTATCCGAGTCGAGCCAAAGCAATTGAGGCAGATGGCGACCATTGATTTGATCGCTGATTTAATGGGGATTTGATATGAGCGAAGACCAGCCGAAGCACCCGGATAACTGCGAACACTGCGGGCAGGGCAACACCGGCCGGCCCGAAGGCGCGAAAAGCATTCAATATGAATGCGGGAGCGCCATCATATCTTGGGGCAAGGGCGAGTATGGGCCCGCCCAGTCGGAGATTTGCAAGCGGCTCGCGAAGCTTCAGCAATATATCCGGGACATTTGGCAAACGTATGGAGTCGGGCGGGACGAGGGCGCAATGCAAGGGATATTGCTCAACGCCAAAATCTATATAGACGGAGAGGATAGCGTGGAATTATGAGCGTAAGCGACGGATTTGGCCACGGCTGCGGATGCGTGTTCGGCGTGATCTTCGCGTTCATTTTGATTGTCGTCGGCCTGGCGACTTGCTCGGCAATGATTGGGGGTGGGTGATGGACGACAGGCAGAAGCTGGCGGCCTTTGCGGAAGCGATACAACGGGCCTGCGAAGGGACCGAGAAACCGTACCTCAACGATAGCCGGTTGCACGCGACGCTTGAGGCCGCACTGAGGGACATAGGTCAAGCAGTCATAAACATGAAGATTGCGGGGAAGGGCAGTTGACCCACAGTCGAAACGCCAAAGCGCTGGCCGTCGTAATCACGATCTCGCTGTTGCGCCGCTTCATGTCGAAGGTGGACATCAATGGGGATCTGGACGCGTGCCACTGCTGGACCGGCGCCAAGACGAAAAAGGGATACGGCCAATTCAGGCATGGCGGGAACGCGTGCCAGGCGCACCGGATCTCGTATGCGATTTTCATCGGGCCGCTGGAAGACGGCGAAGAGGTTGACCACGAATGCCAGAACACTTCCTGCGTCAACCCGAGGCATTTACGGATCATGACCAAGCCGGAGAATGTTGCGGACGCGAACGTGCGCAGGGCAGAGAAGCGAAAAGCCGAAGAGGCCGTCGCCGCGGACCTGGGCGATGTAGGATTCTAAGAAAGGCGAAAGCAATGGGAATGGCAGAGCAGGGACTTATTGAGTTCCAAACGGAAGCGGGCCAATTGACCGTTCGGGCATCGGACATTTGTTACATCGAGAAATTCGAGGACGGGATGGTCCGGGTTGCGATGGGGGATGACGGCAGCGAGCCACTGAAAATCCTAGACGATTATGCCGAAGTGGTGGCCCAGTGGCGGCGCGCGTTGCCGTTCTGGATGCAATGATGAAAGCACGGATCTGTGACAAACTGCGGGACCGATACCCGATCGAGACGGCGTGGGCGACCGACGACGAGATCGAGCACGCGTGGGGGCGTTCGTTCGAGTGGTCGCGGATCCGGCTCGGGCTGGCTCTCAATGATTTGGTGGAGGCAGTGGCAGAGACAAAGCTCATTCAGTGGATCGCGAGGGTTCTGCGATGGAATTCCTGGAAATAAAACCGAGCAAGATGGACCTGGAACACAAGGCTTTCGCCGAGCGAAGCCGCAAATGGATGGATCGAATGATCCGTTCGTTCCTAATACCCGAAAGCGTAATCAATGGAAATCAGAGATCGAATCAAAACATTCAAGCGAATCAAGGCGTCCAGCCTGACGCCACACCCGGACAATCCGCGAGAGCATCCGAAGGCCCAGTCCAGCGTAATGATGGCGGCGCTGCATGAGATCGGATACGCCGACGCGCTGGTGGTTCGAGAGGTCGGCAAGGGCTATGAGCTGCTGGACGGCCACCTCCGCGCCGAGATCACGCCCGACATGAAAGTGCCGTGCCTCGTGGTGGACCTGGACGACAACGAAGCCAGGAAATTCATCGCGACGCATGATCCGATCGGTGCTCTTGCCGTGACGGACCAAGATGCACTGGCCCGGCTGACGGCAGATATTGAATGGGCGACGGACCTGGGCGAGAAGCGGCTGGTTCAATTTCTCGCGAACAAGGGCAACCCGCTGGAAGGATTGGCAGAGCAGCCAGTGCCGGCGACTCCGAAAGATCCAGTGACCAAGCTGGGCGACGTATGGCTGCTGGGCAACCATCGCATCATGTGCGGCGACTGCCGGGATCCCTCGGACGTGAAAGCGCTTATGGACGGGGCGCCTATGAATCTGGCGATCACCTCGCCGCCATACGCCAGCCAGCGCCATTACGACGAAGCCTCGGAATTCGAGCCGATTCCGCCGGATGAATACGTTGACTGGTTCGACGCGGTCCAAGCGAACATCCAGGAGCATTTGGCCCACGATGGCAGCTGGTTTCTCAATATCAAAGAGCACTGCGAAGATGGCCAGCGGCATTTATATGTCAAGGACTTGACGCTTGCCCATGTCCGGAAATGGAGCTGGAGGTTTGTCGACGAGTTTGCCTGGACGCATGGCGGAACGCCGAAAGCAGTCAATCAGAGATTCAAGAATGGGTGGGAGCCAATATTCCAGTTCGCTTTGGGGAGACACAAATTCAATCCCGACAGCGTTATGCATCCGACCGATTCGGCCATCGACTTCTCCACCGGCAAAATAAAGCCGATCCTCGGATTCAAAGAGAATGGACAGGTCGGGAAGACCGGGCACCCGAATGATGAAAATAAGCAGGGCCTGAAATTCCCGAAGGGCGAAGGCATGGGCGGAAAGGCAGGTCTTGGCGATGCCATCGGCGCCAGAGAGGCCGGCGCGGTGGTGGAGGGATTGGCATACCCGTCGAACGTCCTGTCGCTTGGCAAGAATCGTGAAGCGCTGGGCCATTCGGCGGCCTACCCGGTCAGCTTGCCGGCATTCTTCACCAAGGCATACAGCAACGATGGCGACATAATCTACGATCCATTCATAGGCTCCGGCTCCACTCTTATCGCCGCCGAGCAATTGGACCGCGAATGCTATGGCCTCGAGATCAGCCCCGCCTATTGCGATGTAGCTGTGGAGCGATGGGAGAATCTGACGGGCCACAAGGCTGAGTGTGACGTATCGCGAAGAAAGGCAGCGAAATGAAAAAGCGAATCAGCTGGGCATACGCAACGAGCACACACGCAGACAAATACAAATGCCCGGAGGGCTGCTACGTAATCGAGGACGCGACGCCTCTCATTCCCAAAGACGTCGATGGCGGATTCCTGTCGTGGGCTGGGGCCAAGGCGGCGGCCGATGAGCTGCCAGGCGAGTACGACAAGTATTCGATGGACGAGCCGAGACACCGGGAGTGATTGAAATGGGCGACAAGCGAACGCAAACATGGCGACTGGATCCGAAGGCCAAGCTCTTGGTGGGCTCATTTGCCAACCGGGTTTCTACGATCCGACGAGGCAAGGGGTGGACGATGCGGGACGCGGAATCCCACAGCGGGATCGGGTCTGGGCATATTTCACTGCTGGAGAATGGGCAGTCGCTGCCAACCATATTGACCATCCAAAGACTTGCGGCGGCGTACGGCGTAGATCCTGGGTGGTTGGCATTTGGAGAAGGATGAATCATGAATCAATCATTCATAGACCGGCTGGAGCAGGCCCAAGAAGACGAGCGATCCGAATCCGTCGCCAGCTCAAGCCATCACATGAAAAGGCGAGAGTATACGCAGCAGATCGAGGCGATGAGGGACGCCTGCGACCACTGCTTCCCATCGGGAAAGGTCGCAATCAGGCGGATGGGCCATAGCACTTGCTACGCCGACACCGTCCCGATCTGTTCGGTTTGCGGGTTCGTCTGGGTCAATGCGGATATCGAATGCGAAGACTGGATGATGCGACTCAAGTGGATGGCGTCGCCCTGCTTATGCAGCCACGCATGCGCAGTGGGGTGCTCGGGGGAGTGCGGCTGCCGGCGATGCGACGCTCGGCATCGGGATCGAGCCTCGCCCGCAAGGATGATGGCAGCTGCGATTAGCGCCATTGAGAAGATCCAGAGAGCCGCCAGCCCGTCGCAATGCGAGATAATCCTGGACGATATCTGTCGCGTTCTAAACGTAGACCCGAAGTCGACGCACCCGGGGGGAGTGTGAGATGGAACAGGTAGCCATAAAGCATGCCGGGCGCGTATGCGACAGCCGATCAGTGCGGGCAATTCTCGCAGGGCAGAAAACCGAGCTGCGGTTCCCGGTCAAGCCGCAGCCGAGTGAAGTAAAGGCCGGAATGGGGCTGGCCGCGTTCACGTACAAAGACGACTGGTATTGGGTTCACCCGGAGAGCTACGGGCACTCGGGAACGGTTACGAACAAGAAGGGCGGACCGACTGACTGGGCCAAGGAGTTTTCCCCGGTCGGTCAACCAGGCGATAGGGTGTGGATTCGAGAAGAATTCAGCCAGGCGTTTCGGGCGACAAAGACAAATAACGGGTGCGTCTACCGCGCCGACTATCACCCCGAATTTGGCAAGATCGGGCTGGACCGTTCGCTCTATGACGACGTGGGACGATGGAGCCGAGCGGTCCACATGCCGAGGACAGCGTCGAGGATCACGCTGGAGGTGGAGGCCGTCAGGCTTGAGCGAGTGCAAGAGATCAACGAGGAAGGCGTTGCGGCTGAGGGGATTATGTGCATCCCAAACAGTTACGGCCGGCCCATGTACGCCACGCATCGGGGGAGCCATTGCCAGTGGGAGATGTCGGCCGAGTCGGCGATGGGGCGACTGTGGAACGAGGTCCACAAGAAGCCGCATCTCAGGTGGGAGGCGAACCCGTGGGTCTGGGTCGCCGGATTCAAGATGGCGGACCCCGAACCCGAGCCATAGAATCAATGCGATGGAGCAGTCCAGCGATCAGATATCGGGAAACCCCGAGGGGGGCAATGGGGGGAGTCCGGAGCAGCCTCCCGCAACCGTCGCCACCGCCACCCGATCCGATCTCCAGATGATTCGCCAGGCGGTCAGCAACGGCTGGGATCTTCCGCCGGAGCTGATGAAAGCCCTGCCTCAAGTTTTGATCAATCAAATCGCAGACGAGGGTGCGAGCCGCCGCGAGAAGCGGCTGGCGATCGACACGCTCCGCAAGATGCAGACCGACAACCTGGCCGCCGCGAAGCTCATGGCCCAGATGGAAGGCGACATCCCGCCCGACGAAGGGGCGCCGGTCAGCCTGACGGTCTTGATCCAGCAGTCGCTGCAGGGGATGCACGCCACCGGAGAAGTGAAAGCTGCGGTCCGGAAACGCCTTGCGGATGTGTTGGGCGATGGACGATGATCTCAAACGAGCGATAGCCACGCCCGCCGGCCTCGCCACGATCGCCAGCAAGGGCACTTGGGATCCGTACCTCCACCTCGAGATCATGGCCGCTTTCATTGCCGACGTAGCCGCAACGCCGAATGGCCGCGGGGTGCTCAGCGTCCCGCCCGGTCGCGGCAAATCCTATCTGACATCGCTTTGGACGCCCGTCTGGTGGTTGACCGGCCGGCCGATGGACGATGTGGCGCTGTTCGGATATGGCCAGGCCTTCTCGAATATCTGGGGTCGGCGCGTTCGAGACACTGGGCGCGAGACGGGCCTGATCCCGATTCGGCGAGATATGACCGCCACGAAGGACTGGCAGACCCGCATGGGCGGCGGCATGCTTTGCGGCTCGGTCGGCGGCGGCATGGCGATCGGCCGGCACTTCAACCTGCTGATCATTGACGATCCATACAAAGGCTGGGTCGAGGCTCAGCAATACAAGACACGGGAAGGCGTCCAAAACTGGTTTGACGGCACACTTTACAATCGCAAGCGGCCAGGATGCTCGATCATTGTGGTGCACACGCGATGGCACCGGCACGACCTGATCGGCTATTTGAAAGAGCATCCGGACAAGGGCGGGCATCCGGACGATTGGCGAGAGCTCAAGATTCCAGCCGAGGCGCTGGCCGACAATGACATCCTGGGCCGGCAGATCGGCGAACCGCTGCCCGCGCCAGGCGAGACGATAGAAGAGGCCGCCGCCGACTTTAAGACGGTCAAGAACAAGCCACGGATCTGGAATGCGGTCTATCAGCAAGATCCGATGCTCGGCGCGCATGGCCGTTGCTACCACCAGTATGGCGATCACAACACGGCCGCCGGCGCCACGCCTCGGAAGGGAATCCCGCTGCGGATCTCGTTCGATTGGAACATCGATCCAGGAATGCACGCCACGATCAGCCAATTCCTGCCGGCGACCAAAGAATTGATCTACTGGGGCCAGGTCCACGGCCCGGCCATGACGGTGATCCAATGCGTCGAATCGGCCGTAGAGATGGTCAATCGGCGATGCGGCGGCTTCGAACAATTCACAGAGGTGCACGTTTTGGGCGATGCCACCGGCGTCCAGCGCAGCGTCCAGACGAATCTCAAGTCAACGGTGGTGGCGATCAACGGGCTGCGGACCCATGAAGACGTCAAGATCCCGGTCCGGAACCGGATTCCCGGTCACAACCCTGGCGTTTCAGGGTCGGTCGAGGCGACGAATGCGGCGCTCGGGGCCCCAGGCGAGAAGATATCGGTCTTTTTCCATCCAGATTGGTGCAATGATGTGAGAGAAGACATGAAGGAAACGCCGGCCGACAAGGAAGGCAACCCCGACAAGGGCGACAACGCTCGATCCCACTATTCGGACTGCGTTCGATACGACGTATGGGATTGCATGCCTCTGCGATTCAAGAAGCGATCAGCGGACGAGGTTTCCCCCGAGGCGCCGCAATAGCCGAAAGGCCGTTTCAACGCGTAGCCTCGGCGGTATAATGCGGCGACCATGGCAGCAGATCCAGCCCTCAGAAGCGACACCGACGGCGGCAAGCCCAAGACCGGCGAGGCTTCGGCATCCCAGATCATCGATCGGGGGATGACCGGCTTCTCGATGTTGAATTTTGGGATCGCTGGATTCGGTGCTACGAACGTCGACAGCGGATCGATCCCGACATTCCGCCGCATGCTCAGGCATCCCACCATTGCCTTGGCACGTATCGCCCGGCGCGCACCGATCAAAGCCGCCGGCTGGACCTACACCGCGACGCGAGAAGACCCACGAGCCAAGCGGGCCATCGAGCTGATCCGGTCAACGTTCAATCCGATTCGGCGTCGACTGTGCGCCGACATGATGTCCGCCGAGGACTTCGGATTCGCGCCGTTCGAAATGGTCTTTGACACCCAGCCGGTCGACGGCGTGATGGCATGGGTGATCAGTGAATTCAAGCTGTTGCTTGCCGAACGCACCCGGCCGATGATGGACAGGGATCGAAACTTCATTGGCGTGAGAAACTTCGCTGCCGAGATCGAACGCGAGAGAGTCCTCTGGTGGACGGCCGGCGAGGAAGCGAACAACATTTGGGGCATCGGCGCGAATGAGCGGGCGCTGCGGGTTTGGCGCGCATGGTCCGAGACGCTGAATCAATCAGGGAAATACATCAAGATCGCGGCCGTGCCGATTCCCATGGCCACGTATCCTCCGGGCAAATCGAAAGACGCCAGCGGCTCGACGATTGAAAACTCCACCATTGCCAAGAAGATCGTCAAGAAGTTGCAGGAAGAAAACGAAGGAATCGTTCTGCCGGACATGATTGCCAAGTACATCGAGGACGGCTTGATTACTGGGAAGATCGACCCATCAAAGGTCCAGGCATGGCGCATTGACTTCCTCCAGCCGAAGGTCGCCGCCGGCCAAGACTTGATCGACTTCATGAAGTATTTCGATTCGATGATGGCCCGCGCCTGGCTGATTCCCGAGCGATCCATCCTCGAGGGGCAATTCGGAACGAAGGCCGAGGCCGGCGAGCACGCCAGCGTGGCGATCGCCGCGAGCCAGGACCTGCTGACCGACTTCCTCGAATGCCTCAACACCGGGCCGGTCGATCAGTTGCTGCAGTTCAACTTTGGACCGGATGCCAAGGGCCTGGTGCAGATCAAAGCCGCGCCGCTCGACAAGGCCAAGCTCGCGATCATCCAGAACATGGTCACAAAGGTTTTGACGGACACCGCGAACGTCGATCTATTCCTGAGAGTCTTGAAGCTTGACGAGATGATCGACCTTCTGGATCTGCCGGTCCGCGAGGACTTCGATCAGGACGCCGATCCAATGACCAGCGGAGTGCTGGCCGAGATGCGAGCGGCAATGGTGGCGGCAGGACTGAGGAGCGAATAGCCATGACAATGTTTTATCAGGTCTTCGCCCTTCGAAAGAACAAGAACGCCAGCCAGTACAAAGAGCATCCGGAAGAGCCGGAGACGAAATATCAATTCGGCGGCATGAGCGACGAGGATGCCGGAGTCTTCCATGAGATCGGCGGCACTTACGACACCGAGGACGAGGCGGCGAACTGCCCGCGAGTCGCGGCGTGGAAAGAGAAGCGAGAGCTCAAGGGCATGACGCCATGGGAACGGCTCTGCAAGTTTCAGGATGATCACATCGAGAATAGCGTCCTGGTCGACGTGAGACGTTTCGTCGGTGGCAGCGTCCGGATCCAGATCACCCACAACCACCCGGATTGGCCGGAGCTGATCGAGCAGACCTGCACAGATCTGGAATGTGCAGCCCGTGCGATTTGGCCAGCCGTTTCTGATCTGTAAACGGACAAAGTGGCGCATTGCGCCATTTGCCAAACCGGGCCTATTCTCCGCCATAGCAGAGACTTCTATCGAATGGCCCGAGCCACCAAAAAATCAACGCTGATCGCGAACATGCGGGCCAACCGCCTGGATCGCTTAAACCTCATTGGCATAAGGGGATCGGGCGGCGCCATCGCTCGACTCAACGCCGAGGTCCTTCGATTCACCGGCTCAGGCGGGCCTGCCGCTGAATTGATCCAGCCGCTTATGATCGAGACGCTGGCGCCAATCATCCGTGATGGCATGGTGGCCTCGCATCTTCTGTCCCGTCAGATGCTTGTGGCAAGGGCGGCGAAAGAGATCCAAGCCGGCGCCAGGAGCTTCGCGCTGCAAACGGCCTATGACGGGTCGATCGACTTCCTCCAGAAGCGGCTCGACATGAGCGACGCGGACCTGGATCAGTTGCGGGAAATGTATGGCAATGCGGCGACGGACGCTTTGGTCAACGCCTCGGGCAAGGTCCAGGCGAATGTCGAGGGAGCGATTACCCAGGCGGCCAGAGAGGGCAAGGTCTTGCGAGCCGCCGAGCCGCAGGTCCGCCAGGCGTTGACGGCGTCGGGCGTTTCGAATGCCAGCAGTTTTTTGGTCGAGACGCTGATCCGAACCCGGACGCAGACGGCATTTATCGCCGGGCGCTGGAATGCTTTGATGGATCCCGACGTCGCGCCGATCGTGTGGGGATTCGAATATGTGACGGTTGGCGACGATCGAGTCCGCCCGAGGCACCGCGCCCTCGAGGGCTTCACCGCTCCGAAGAATGACCCCCGCTGGGCGGTCATCACTCCGCCGAATGGCTGGAATTGCAGGTGCGATATCGTTGAGATCTTCACAAATGAAGGATCCAGAACACGCTTGCAGGAAGTGCCGGAAGTCCAGACAATCGACGGGATGGAAGTCCGGCCTGAGCCAGACGACGGATTCGCATTCAACCCCGGTCTTGTCTTTCAAGACATGATCACAAACAATTAGGAGCCGCCGAAATGTCCGACGAAACACCTCCCGATCAAGGGCAACCACAAGAGGGCGCCACGCCTGAAAGCGGTGAAGCGGGAAACGCCGCCGCGCCAGAAGGCGCAACCGCCACCCCTTCCGAAGAATCTGCCGCTGCCTCCGATGCAACCGATGGCGCCGCCTCTTCGGATTCTGGGGCCGCGAGTGCTGAGGGAAACGACGCCGAGGCAGACCCGGCGCCCGACTCTGGGCCTGGGCCGACCGCCGAAGTCGCGCCGGAGCAACCTGCCCCGCCTGCCGCTGCGGAACCGGCCGCGGCGCCCGAGGCCCCGGTTGAAATGAAAGCCGCCGAAGAGCCGGTCGCGCCGGTACCCGCAGCGCCAGCAGCGCCCGCGCCTGCATCGGAAGAGGCGAAGCCAGCAGGCCGAACGGACAACGCCGAGCCGGGCGGCCCCAAGGTCGAGCAGTATCAAGTCGACGGATTCCCCGAGAGGCTGGCCGGAAGCGGGACCGGCGCAAAGAAAGTGTCGATCGTCCGAAACCTGATCGAGAGCCACAAGCCGACCACGCGCCAGGAGCTTCTGGATCTCATGAAGGGCCATCCGGGCATAAGCGAAGGCACTGTCACAAAAGCAAAGACGATGCTCGGGCTCTGATCACAGCGAGCCATCACATCCCAGAGGGTTCCATGTCCTGCGGCATGGGGCCCTTTTTCTTGCAATTCACCACCGGCGCCGGATAGAATCCAGCAATGGAAACCGCCGCCCTGGAAAAACTCCTGGAGCCGACGCCAGCCGACGTGGATCTTTCATCTGCATTGCTGGCGTATGCGGGCCAGGGCGAAGCGGTCGAATCGAGCGTCGAGCTGGCAGATCAGGACGGCGTGCCGCGCAAGATGTTCATCAAGGACCTGATCCACAACGGGAATTTTAAGCACCAGGCGACAGGCCAGCTAATCCCCGTATCAGGCCCCAGGCTCAACCATTGGGCCAAAACCTACAACGAAATGGCGAATGTGGGCCTCAGCGTGGGGCTGCCTTTGCACACCCACAAGGGCGAAAACGGCGGCTGGGTGCGTGGGATGTGGGTGGACGGAAGCCGCCTCATGGGCAAGCTGGAGGCGATCGGCCAAGACGCGATCACTGCGGTGGCCAGGAACAAGGTCAGTATCAAAATCGTGCCAGCCATGGCCAGCGGCGAAGGCCATCAATTCAGCGATGCCATACAGCATGTAGCGATCGTCCCGGACCCGGTCATCAATGGGCAGGGGGAGGCGATCGCGGCCAGTCAAAGTTCTGGTTGCAACGGCATCGTTCCCATCTGTATAATGCCGGCGTCAGAGGACAACCCCAAACAGGGAAACAGCGAAATGGAAATCGGCAAGCTTTTAGCGGCAATGATGGCAGCGGGGATCGATCTCTCGATCAAGGCCGATGAGACGCCCGAGAAGGCGGTCGCCACGCTCCTTTCGCACACCGCCGAATTGGAAGGCAAGGTCAAGGGCCACGCCGTCGAGCTCAAAGCGAAAGACGACAAGGTCGTGGAGCTCCAGGCCGCAGTCAACGCTGGCAAGGTTGTCGAGCTGAGCACCCAGGAGAAGTATTACGCCACCAGCGCTGTCGATTCCAAGATCGGATCGCTGGTCGAATCTGGCAAGATGACCCCGGCCCACCGCGACGCGATCAAGCCGTTGCTCGAAGCCCCGGTCATGCTCTCGATCGGCGAAGGATCGACCAAGCCGACAGCGATGGCCATTCTCGACACGTTCGAGAAGAACGAAGGGCTCAAGAAGCCCGGGACATCGGTCAGCGGTGGGCAGGAAGTCACGGAGCTGAGCCGAGACGAGCAGAACGCCGCCGACGAAAAAGACAAAGTAACCGTGCAATCCGCAGCGGACGACTGCTGGGGCGACACGGATCCAAGCAAACTTTAATCTCAATTCATCTGTAAATCTGGTGCAATGCGCAGGGGCGTGGGACTGACCCCGTAAGCGACGAGGCACCGAAAAATGAGCATCCCCGAAACCGGAACCCCGGGATTTGGTACACGCCGTAACGCCGATCCTCTTCGCATCTTGAAGAGCGACGGGCTGTTTCTTCGCGGCGGCATCGTTGTCGACGGTTCGAGCAGCCGCGACCCGCTCAACACGGGCAACGTGGATGTTCTGCGGACCGGCATTTTGCTGGGCCTGATCACCGCGACCAGCCTATGGGCGCCGTCAATCATCGGGACAATCACCGAGGCGCATACCGGCGACACCGACACAGCGTTGGAATTGTCCGCCGCTTCGGCCACCGAGTTGAACCGTCGAGTCGGTTCCTCGGGCACATTCAATCTGACCGGACCGCCGACTGCAGGCGCCGCCGTGGTCACATCTTTGATCACCTATTCCGCGGTCAACACGACGACCGGCGTCGTGACGATCACCGCCGAGACGACCGATTTCGTCTCTGGCTCGTTCGTCCAGCCGACCGATGGATCCGAGGATCCGCTGGCGATCATCAACGATGGCACCGGGCGAAAGGTGACGGATCCGGACTCCGCGAACATCGATCCGCCAATCGGGGATCCGCTGATCGGCGGCCAGATCGACTCCAGCGTCATCGTCAACTGGCCCAGCGACGCGGCTCTGCGGAACTGGATCATGGCCAAGCTCAACGGTGGCGCACTGGCGACACCCGCAAAAGGACCGTTCATCTTCGATCACGTCTTCGGCTTCTAATAGAGCCGCAGCGTAGCGAAGTAATCCCTCTGGACCGAGGACCATCATGACGACGACACTCGACCAAGTTTTAGGCGTGCAGCAGTTGATCGGCATGTTCACCGATCCGCGTGGTGGCATCCCCGCCAGCATGTTCCCGCCTTCCCTGTTCCGTTCGAACGAAAGCGTCTTGGGCGACCAAGGCTTCTACATTCGATCGAAGGGAACGCAGACCTTGGCGCGACTGGTTCACGGCCTCGACGCCGCGTCCCGAAATCGCGGGCTGAAAGACACCGAGCGAGTGCCGGTCCGTCTGGCGGTGGCGAAGGAAGACATCGTCATCCCGCAGAGCATTCTGCAAGCCATCGTCCGCGCCGAGCAGCTGGGCGACGCCGGTCTGCGCACATGGGCGCAAGGCGAAGTCAGCCGGCAGGTCCGAGAGGCCCGGTCGCGGTTCAACAACACCCGGATCACAATGGTCGCATCGGCCTTGGGCCAGGGCGTCGTCAACTATGACGACGAAGGCAACATCACGAAGGCCGCGTCCACATTCCAGATCGACTACCAGATCGATTCCGGCCACACCGGCCAGGGCACCGATCGAGATGGCGGGACCATCATCGACGCGTCCTGGGCCACGAACACCACGAACATCGAAACGCACATGACGTGCATTTCGCAGACCCAAATGTCCGACTACGGCGCCCCGCTGGTTCACGCCTTCTATGGCAAGAACCTGCTTCGCTACTTCCTGAACAACGACAAGATCAAAGAGCTGATCAATCGTTCGGATGCGATGCGAACCCAGGCCGCCAAGGGCGAAGTGCCCCAGGGATTGTTTGGCCTGCAGTGGTGGCCCGCGTACCAATTCTTTTTCAAGGACGATGCCGGGAACATCCAGACCATCTTCGAAGATGACGACCTGGTCCTGACGCCCGAGATCACGCCCGAGTGGTACGACATGATCGAAGGTTCGACCCTCGTCCCGACGACCGGCGTCGGCGTTGTCGAGCCCGACATGATGACCGCCCTGCGGAACACCACAAACTCCCGCGGCATGTGGACCTATGCCCAGATCATCTCCGGCGGCGAGCATCCGATCCTCGGGAAACAATGGTTCGGCGACTGCATGCTGCCGATCATCAAGGCGCCGAAGGCCATCTGGCAACTCGACGTCACGCCTTAATCGGCGACCAACCACACCCACGCCCCGCTCGCTCAGGCGTACTGAGCAAGCGAGTGCACAGATACGACAAACCCTGCCTTCTTGGTGGGGTTTGTTGTTATGGTGGGGGCTCTGGTGACGGCCAGTCCGCGCATGGGCACGAGGATCCAAGCCGCCAGGAGCTTCCAACCCTACGGGGCCAGGGGCTTGGATCCTCAGCCTTTTTCCGCAACTTTGAGACTTTCGCGCCGGTTCGTCGTTTGCGCGCCGTATGGGATACGGGGTTATCTTTTTCTCAGATCGCGCGCCGCTTCGCCTCAAATCCACAGTATGTATGAGGTATGAACCTCACCGGAATCGATCCAAGGCTCGCCAGAATCATCGCGGCCGTGGCTGGCCGCTTCTATCGCAAGCTTGGCCATTCGCAATACTTCGAGCTTGACTGGTTCGTCAATTCCGCATGGGCCGGCGTCATGGATGCCCTGCCTCGATGCAAGGTCGGGGAGCCAGGCTGGAAGGCGTTTCTCGGCATGCGGGCGCAGGGGCGGATCCAGGACGATCTGAGAGATTGGGATCCGGTCTCGCGAGTCATGCGGGCCCAGGGCAGGATCCCGACGATGAGGCGAATCGGAATGGCAGCCAATGGCGAGGACGGCGATCGCCGGGATGGGCTGTCGATTGAAGCCCCCGAGCCGCCAGCGAAACATGATCCGGAGGTTTGGGATCAGATCGAAAAGCTATTGCAGCCTCGACATGGCCAGATCATGCGACTGTATTTCGTCGATGGCATGACGCTTAAGAAGATCGGCGAGAAATTCGGGCGGACCGAGGGCCGGATCCAGCAACTGGTCAAGGAAGCCAAGGCCAGCCTGAAAGCCCAATTACTCTCCGGACGGCTGCCAGATCTCATGGAGGTCGCCTGATGCCCAGAGCGGAACCGATCAGCAATCAGAGCGGGCAGCGAATGGGCTGGTATGTCCATTGCCCAGCCTGCAAGCATGCCCACGTTTTTTACACGACACCGGAGGCCGAAGCCCTTGGCTATCCCCGCTGGACGTTCAACGGCGACGCAGAGCGGCCCACGTTTCGGGCGTCCATGCTGGTCTATGAGCCCCGGTTAAAGGGCAGCCGCAGAACGATCTGCCATTCATTCGTGACCGATGGCCAGATCCGCTACCTTGATGACTGCGCCCACGCCATGGCTGGCCAGACGGTTGACCTTCCGGACCTGGACGATTAGATTCGCGGCAGCGGTGGAGTGGACCGCCGCTATATAAATGGTCTCCGAGCGACAAGCCATCCAGGTATGACGGTTTCCCTGGCAGATTTGAAACGGTGCGCACGCCTGCGGGGGGATTATTGGGCCCTCAGCTAACCCCGCAGGTTTTTCTTTGACACTGGCCCACGCGTAGGCCATCATGGCGGGCGTGGGTGTCTACATCGTTCAATCTGACATCGAGAAGATCTTTGGCGTGGACAATATCCGCCTCTGGTCGAACGTTGAGAACGACGACGACGATGCCGACACCACGATCATCAACGCACAAATCACCAAGTCCGAGACGAAGATCGAAGCCCGATTTCGCGGCGGCCGATACGCTGTCCCGTTCGTAGTGACTGGCACGAATGGCCTGGAGCCAATCAAAGAACTGATGGCTCGCGATGCCGGCGTGGGGATCTATCTCACTCGCGGATCGACCAGCAGCGGCGAAGAGGCCGAAGAGGAAAACGATCGAATGGAGAAGCAGGCGAAGCGAGTCGAGAAAGACCTCCTCGGCTATCTGTCCAGTGCCCGGACGCTGGACTTGGAAATCCAAGATCAATTCGGGGAATCTCCCCAAGTCGTATGAGCATCGACAAACACATCCTTTTCGCTCCGCACGCGATCGAGCGTTTCAAGGAGCGGACCGACGGCCAATATGATCGAGCGTCTTTCGCTTCATGCTGCACAGTCATGCGCGGGATGATCTACAAAGACGGCGTCGAGCTCGGCGGACAGAAGGGCGAGTCGAAAGCGATCGAGGCGGTCAACAATGTGACGGGCGAGAAGCTTGTCATGATCCTGGAGCCCGTGTATCAATGTAAAACCGTATTGACGCCCGATCAGTACCAAGCCAACATAGAGGCGCAAAACACATAGGACATCTCGATGCAATCTCCATTCTTATTGAGAGGCCGATTCGGCCTCGGCGACAACATCTACCAGCTTCCCATCGTTGAAGAGTTTTGCCGCGTTCACCATGACCGAGAGGTCTATCTCCGAACGCCATGGCCGCAACTGTATAAGTCGGTCCTGTATCGCAACGGGAATCTGAGACTCTTCCCGTCCGACACGAACCTGCGAGACTGCAAAGCCAACGAAACGCGGCAGAAGCGCCTCGGCGTCTACGATCCCTTGCCCGCCAAGTGGCTCGAAGGCGAGGCGTATGAGTTGAATTATCGATCGGCGATGATGGCCGATCCCGATCTCGACGTGTTCGGTGGGCTTGCGACGTCGATAGGGGTAGAGCCGAGAGTGACCGGCGGGGTCTTGACGTGGTTCACCGCCACGCCGGACGCCCGCAAAGTCATCGGCGACGGCAGGCTGATTCTGGCCAGGCCTGCGTCGCTCAGAACCGAATGGCCGTGCCAATCGAGAAACCCGAGGCCACGCATCATTGCGGACGTACTCGATGTCCTGCGCCACGCTCGAAACGGTCGGACGTGCAGATTCGTGTCGGTTGCGAACCTGGACGGGGTCGCCGAATGCCTCGCCGACGGCGAACTGCCCTTTCGTATTGGTCACGAGATTGACGAGGCATTCGAACACGGCCAGATCGACATCGACGCCGTTCTGACTGCCGCGTCTTCGGCCGTTGTTCTGGTCGGGCCGCCTGGATGGATCATCCCCTTCTCGATCGTGCGGCGCATTCCCGCGATCATCGTCTTCGGCGGGCACACCAAGCCGGCATGCCTGATCCCCGATTGGTGCGACTGGATCATGCCGATTGCGCCCGAGCCGTTTTGCGATTGCCGGGACAACTATCACGACTGCGAAAAGCGTCTAAGGTTTGACGCCCGCGCCATTGCCGTATGGGCCGATCGCCACATACCGGAGGGACCGAGACGATGAATCCAGTATTTGTTACATCGGCCGGCCCGGGGCGCTGCGGGACAACGCGAATGCAGTTGGCTCTGTCCACGCTCAAGGGCATCCACATCGCGGGCCAGCCGTCAGTCCTGCCACTGGCCATTCTCGAACAGATCGCCGCCGAGATGATCGATCGCGGCGCGGTTGCGATGGAATCGAACGCCGGCAAGGGATACCAGCACCACATCGACGGCAATTCTCGCGAGTGCGTTGCGTCGGTTCGGGTATTTGCCGAGGCCGCTTGGTTCCGCGGGTGTAGGGACTCGTTGATCATTGGGGCGAAGCTCAACGGCGTGATGGTCGACGACCACATTATGCGATCGCTCTGGCCGGATGCCCAGTGCATCATGTGCGTGCGCCACCCGTGGAAGACGTGGATATCCCTGATCAATACGTATGGCCCAAAGTTGTCGTGGGTCGACTTTGCCGACAAGTGGGCGCGAGCGATAGCAGTCGCAAAGCGGACGCCAAACACTTGCATCGTCAAGCTGGAGGACAGCGCCTACGTCGTCTCGCATTTTGTTGCCACGGCGCTTCGGATCACTCCGGACCAGCGCGAGGTATTAGAAAAGGCGTTGGGGCGTCGTGTCCACGCCAGCCCGGACAAGCCGCAGATCGAACTGCGCGAAGAGCAGTATTCGGTGGGCAGCCTGTTTGTAGAGATGGCCGATGATCTGGGATACGCAATCAAAAACGGAGTGCCCGACGATGTCGATTAAAGTCTTGCTCCCGCCCGGCATGGGCGACATTCACTGGGTCATGCTCAAGATGCGGGCGCTCCAGCACGCGCACGCCAGAGACATCGATCTGTACGTATGGGATCCTGACGGCAAACAACGAGTCGACGGCTATATGCAAGCCGTCTCGATTCCAGGCGTCAACTGGGCGGGATACAGAACGATCCCGCTGCAGGGCGAGGCCCGCGAAGTCTGGCAGTCTCTGTATGAAACGGGCGAGGCATGTATGCACATCAATCGCCTGGATTTCGATTACGTGATTGGATTCAACGCCATGCTTGAGCGTGGCACGTCCGTCTACAAGATCCTGCCCGAATGGGAATGCGACTGGTCTTATCCGCTGGTCGAAGAGCCAGCCGACGCGCACGCCGTGCGAGACAAATTCGGCCTCGGCGCCGGGCAATACATCATCTACCAGTGGCATGGGATCGGCAGCTATAAGCAAAGCTGGTATCCGCATTTCGGGCCGGTCGAGATGGCCCGGCTCATGGGCGAGACTTACGCGGCGACCGGACTCCATGCCGTAATGATCGGCCTCGAATGGGACGTGGCGCTGGCGAAGGAATTGCTCGAGTTGTGTTCGGCGCCGAAGCCATGGCTCATGGACCTCACGACCAAGACAACCACGGGCGAGCTCTTCGCCTTGCAACGCCGCGCCGCCATGCACGTTGGATTCGCATCCGGCAGCGGCATTATGGCCACGCATCTTCGGACGCCCACCATCATGTTGTGGGCGGAGCGTTGGCCGTCGCGTGACTTCTCGACATGCTGGGCGCCGCCCGGCTCGAACCTTTGGTACAAGCCGCTTTTCGTTGAAGACAAACCCGGCGTCCTATGCGCCATTCAGGAAATGCTCTGATGATTCACAATCGCCACATCCGCAACATCGCTGACCGTTCGCTCGTCTGGCTCCAAGCCGAGGGCCTTGGCTACCTCGACCCGATGCCGATCGCGGCGCACGACAAGCGGGAGTATTGGGACGAATACGCCGGGCTCGCCGGCACGGAGATGGGGAAGGCGATCACCGAGTTTCGCGTCGACTTGGTCAGTCGATGGACGAACCCGAACGAGAACGTCCTGGACTTCGGGATAGGCTCCGGGGCATTCATCCGCGAGCGATTGAAGCTGGGATTCCTGCAAACCTTTGGCTATGACCGAGATCCCAAGGCGCTGGCGTGGCTCTTCGAGAAAGAGCGATTCGTCAACCCGCTGGTGGAGCAGGTTCAACACGTCACATTCTGGGACGCCCTGGAACATCTGCCGGATCCCGAGGACGTGTTCATGCGGATCCACGGGCACGTCTTCATTACGATTCCGATCTTCGAAGACGCGGCGCACGTCCTGGAATCGAAGCACTACAAGCCGGGCGAGCATTATTGGTATTTCACCATGCGCGGCCTCGACTTCTTTATGGAGCTCTATCGATTCAATCGGGTGAGCGAATTCCTGGATGACGAAGTGACGCTGGGCCGAGAAGATGTCACGACGGCCGTCTATAAATACGAGGGATAGGCGATGCGGATTCTTATCACTTGCAAGGGCGACACGGCCAAAGAGGCGATAGCCCCGATCCGAAACTTGCTCAATAAAATGGTCCGCCTGGAGGTGGGAGGAAGCGAGGGGGAAGGGCTGTGCGTAAACATAGAGGCGACGCCTGCCCATGAGATGGGCTTTTGGGACGTCATTATTCATTGCGACGACGATTGAAAAGGGATGATCATGGAACAGGACGAAAAAGAACCGACGCCCGAGCCGCTGTATGTCTGCCGACAGGAGACGTATAGCTCGGCCGACAAGCAGGTCATTGAGAACATCGCGGTCGAGGGCGTAGTCGATCGCGTCAAGCATCCGCACTTTATGGGCGTCATGCTTCTGAATAAGATTCGGCAGACGGACGGGGCGAAATATCAAGAGGCCTGCAACTTCGCCATTATTGCCGGCTCCATTGTCGAGGCGTTCGAGAAGTTTGAGCAGCAGGCAGAGATCGAAGTTGCCCGGCTGCAAAAGGAAGACAACAAGCCAAAGATTTACGGAGCGGGGTAACCTTGATCGAATCGATCGCCATTATTTCGTGCGGTCCGTCCGCCAAGAGATGCAGGCCCGACGCGGAGATCATGATCGGTTGCCGCGATCGCGTCGAGCGCCACGTATGCGACTGGTGGGTCTTCATGGACTGGATCGTTTTCCAGCGGTACACGCCGATAGGCAAGCCCATGGCCTTCACCAGCAACACCGTCTACCCGTCGATGCAGAACAACGACCCAGAACTGGCCGAGCGGTTCGTTCAATACCCGAAGCTCCTGTCGACATCCGGCGAGCAGCCTGGCCCGATCGAGTCACATCCCCGATGGAATGCATGGTCGGGCACCGCGGCGCTGGGCCTGGCGTGGAAGCTGGGCATGAGCCAGGTCGTCGCTGACGGGGCAGAGCTGCATTTGTATGGCTACGACCTGGATGGCGAGTCAGACGCGGCTGGGTGGACCGAGAATGCCAAAAATAGATCTGCCCATCGGTGGGAGGCGGAGCGTAAACTTACAGACGAAATGATCGCGCTCTGTCGAGGCATCGGCTGGAAGATCAAACAGCATGGCAAGCACAAAATTCGACACTAAACCGCTTCGAAACCTCCAGAAGAATCTCCGAAAGGCGGGGCGCGTGGCCTCCGCCGGCACTTATAACATCATGTTTAAGCGGTGGGCCGCTCGATACTCGGGCTTTATTCGGCGCCGATACGTGGCGCTAAGCCGTGGCGGTTCAATGAACGGAGAGCGATGGCCGCCGCTGGCGAAGGCGACGCTGAGAGCCCGGCGCCGAGGCAAAAGCAGAACCGGGCGGGCGGCCATTCTCAGGGATCGCGGGCAGCTATTCAGCGCCACATCGATTGGCGCCATGGGCAACGCGACCAAGAGAATCCCGAACGGCATTCGCTACGGCTTTGCCAAGACGCCAAGGCCCCAGGGCGATGGCATGACGTTTAGAAAGTTGGCCGAGATCCACGCCGAGGGAAATGAGCACCTACCAGAGCGGCCTATCCTGGCGGAGCCCGCGCCGTTCGTGGTCGCTGGCATGATGAAAGATCTTCGGGACGCAACGATCAAAGGCACCAAGAGATAAGGAAATAGCGATGGCAGTCCAAGATCCATTCGAGCAAACGATCAAGAAAATCTGGTCGGAAGTGATCGAGAAGAATAGCGAGATCACCGACATGGTGAAGGTCGGGAATCGGGCCAAGCGGTGGACAAGCGAGAAGCCGCGCAAGAACCGGATCGGCTCGTCGGACGCCCCAGAGATTGACGTATTTCCCTCCAGCTTCACCAGGACGGGGCGCACGAGCAGCAGCCTCATGATCACCCACGGATGGATTATCGCCCTCACGACCGCGTCGAAAGATATCGACAAGCGGTATACGCTCCTTATCTGGGAGCTCCTGAGGGCATTCGATCAGGCCGAACGGGACAGCGATGGGCAATTCAATCTGGGGCTGGATTACGTGCAATCGGTCGAAATCAGCGGCGTAGACCCGTCAGACCAGGACGAGCTCCAGCAGCGGGGCGCGTCGGGCTGGACCGGGCTCCTGGCCATAACCGTTGATTTTGCCTTTGACTTGCAAAAGCACCTTCGCGACAATGAGCTGGAATAACCGCCAGGGCGTGGGGCTCTTGAGCGGCTGTCATGTCCACGATTCGTTCCGGCAGATTAGAAGTCCTTTGGTCGATCATTCACCAGTCGGCCGAGACGGACCATTCCAAGCCCGTCGATGCCGTTACGGTCACACGAAAATTCGGAACCGTCACCAATGGCGTTGGAGCCCAGCAGGGGAATCAGCATTGGCATGACGAGCGGACCATCGCCGACGCGGCGAACGACGACCTTGATTTTTCTGGCAGCTTGGTCAATCGCTTTGGCGAGACCATCGCACTGACCGCGATCAAGGCAATCATGATCGCCAACCAGGACATCAACACGCATTTGGTCATCGGCCAGGCGGCGGCGAATCCAATCACGTCACTGTTTAACGGGAACGATCATGTCGTGAAGATCCCGCCGGCAGCAGCGGCCGGCAATCCTTCCATCTGGTTCATGACCGCCACGGACGCCGCGGGGTTCGCAGTGGTCGGCGGGTCTGCGGATGTCTTGAGAGTCGCCCACGGTGGCGTGGGAACAGTGAGCGCAACTTACAGCATTTTCGTGCTAGGAGTCGAATAAATGAGCGTTTCCTCTGCCAAGAATGGTATCGGATCGTGGGACAGCCAGACACTGACCGACGTCCGAAACATCGACGTTTCAAAGATCGCCGAAGAGAAGATCTACGGATCAAGCTCCACCGCATGCAAGCGGAAGCGGCTCAAGGGATTCGAGGACGAGACCGGGACGTTCGAGGTCTACGCCGACTCCCAGGGAGATCTCCCGTTTGTCAAGGGCGACATCGGCTACCTCGACCTGCGAAGCACGGCCCTAAATCCCATGTTTGCGGGCAACGCATTGATCAGCGAAATCGCTTGGTCCGTGCCCGTCGAGGACGGCGACCCGATCAGTGCGACCGTGACATTCGGACAGTCTTAAACCATCACTCGTAACCAGGAGTCATAGTCGTGGGATTGCATGACCATTCGCATCTAAGCAATGCGCCCGTTCCGTTTCCGTTCAAGAAGTGGGGAACCGAGGAAGATGTATCGCTCAGCCTGAGCCCGTTGACCATTCGCGAGCTCGGAAGGTTCGAGCGATGGATCCGCGGGGTTCCCATCCAATTGGCGCGAGAAGCGATCAAAGATTCCGAGCTCTCCGAGGCCGACAAGAAGCTGATCACGGCGGCGGCTTTCGAGGACGCGGCCCATCGCACCGTCACAGACGAGAATTCGATTAGCGGGTATTTGCAAAGCGCCGAGGGCTCGTTCGAATTCATTCGGATCTCGATGATGCGAGCCATGCCTGAGATGACCGCTGATCTGCTGGCTGAATGGATCGGCATGGATGGCGACGTGATCACAGAGATGTGCCAATTGATTCAGAAGATCAGCGGGATGGATGTTCCGCTCCCCGAAGGCGCCTCCGGAGGTGGCGCAGGCGGGGGAAAAGACGAACCATCAACTCCGTCGCCGACCTAGCGATTGCGTTGACCGAGGCGTATCACTGGACGCCCGACACTGTCCTAGACATGAGCTACCCGCAAGTTCTTATCTACCTGGGGTATGGCAAGGAAACTTTCGAGAAAGCAGCCGACGCCACCCGATTCATGAAGAAACTAAGAGAGGCGCAAAAGGACGCAATTTAGATGGCTTTCAAAATTGCATCCGGCGTAATCGATATCACCCTCAAAGGGGTGAGCGGTTCGCTCAGTGGCCTCAAGAAGATCGGCATGAAGCTGGGCGGCGTCGCCAAGTCGGCCGGCCGCCTGGTCCTCAAGATCGGCGCGGTAGCCACGGCGTTCGCCACCATCGGCGCGGGGTTTGCGATCCGCGATGCAGCGAGAGCGGAGGAAAGCCTTAGCGCGTTTACCGTTGTCTTCAAGGATCTGTCAGAAGAGGCAGGCGTCTTTGCGGACTCGCTGGCCAAGTCGATCGGCCGGTCATCTCTCGTAATCAAAGAAGGGCTGACGACGTTCCAAGCCTTCTTTAAGGGTATTGGGTTCGGTGCGCGCGAAGCCTTCGAGCTATCCAAGCGCGTGCAGAAGCTGGCGCTCGATACGGCGTCGCTGTTCAACAAGACAGACGAGGATGCCCAGCAGCGATTCCTATCGGCGCTGGCCGGATCGTCGGAAGTGCTGGACAAGTTCGGCGTCAATATTCGCGTCGCCCAGCTCGCAGAAGAGGCGCGGTCGGCCGGGATCAAGACGTCCATCGCCAAGATGACCGAGCAGCAGAAGATCATTCTGCGGCTGCGCATCATGATGAAAGCATTGACCGACGCGGAAAACAACGCCGCCGACACCGCCGGCTCGTTCACCAACCAGGTCAAGCGGCTCAAGGGAAACCTGCTGGATCTGTCCATCTCGATCGGGACTCAGCTCCTGCCTACGGCGACAAAGCTGGTGGCGGCTATGAATGAGAACCAGGGAGCGGTCCTGGATTTCGCGAAAAGCATCTCCACGATCGCCAAGGTGTTTGGCACGGTGTTTTCGTTCATGTCAAAAGTCATGGGCAACTTCTCCAAGGTGGTCGATACGGCGTGGGACATCTTCGTCGAGTCGGGGATTGTGAGCACGATGAAAGTGCTTTCGTTTTTCGTCGGCTTCGCGACCAGTGTCGGCCATGTCGTTCTGGGGATTGGCGCCAACTTCATAATCCTTGGCATAAATATCTTCAACGTTTTCAAGACGGCTTTTATAAACTCGTGGCAGCTGGCAAAAAACTTCTTCAAGCTCATGATCGACGGGTTCAAGTCGCTCATGGATTCCATTGCCGCCGGCAGCGTCAAGCCCTTGAAGGACTTCGGGGCGAGAATGGGCGAGGCCATGATCGAAGGCCTTAAGGGCGCGGACCTGACCGAATTCATCAATATCGATACGGGTCCTAAGAGCACTCTGCAAAAGTCGCTCGAAGCCCAGGGCGAGGCTGCCGGTAAGCGGCTGGACAGGGCCATGATGCGCATGGGGAATATCTTCGCGCCTGGGCCGGCAGGAAGAGGACAGCCGGGCGGCGCGTTGGGTGGGGGCGGAGCGCCGGCCTTTCCAGATATCCCCGGAGGCAAAGGAACCGGGACAGATACGGGCGGGTTCGGCGGGCAGATCCTTGGGCTGACGGCCGTATTCGACAAGATCCAGGCGGCGGTCCTGGGAGAAGGCAAAGACGCCGTCGCGAAGAAACAGCTTAAGCAGGCCGAGGTACAGACCAAGATCCAGGAACAAATCAACGAGAAGCTGGTCAAGATCGCACTGCCAGGACTTGGCTCGGGGCCACCATAATGCCGGTAATCCTCCCGAACGACATCAACAATCTCAGCGTCCCATTCGAGATCCTTCCGGACGGATACCTCGAGAGCTATTCGTTTACAAATGGCGAATGCGCCGTCTCGTTCAAATGCCTTTGGGACGATCGAAAGACACTGGCCAAGGAGTTGCTTGGCGGGATCATCTTTTCTCCGGAGGGCAGCGGCGGATTTGATGACCTGGCTTTCTTGGTGGGGATGCCGCACCCGGATGACGAGTTGTCCAGCCTGCGAGTGATCAAATGCGACGTTCGCCCATTCTTTCCCGCAGAGGAAGAAGAGGACACGGCGCTTTCGCCCGCCGTCGACAAGACTTGGGGCAAGTGGACCCACGCCCAGATCGACGCTTTCTTTTCTACGTCCGGGCCCGCTCAGTCGTCTCTCGACCAAGATGACCCGACGATCTTTATCGAAGAGGATTTTGAGCTCGGCGGCGAAATGCTGACCGGGCCGGCCGCCGGAATGTGCTGGGAGAATACCGGGTCGGTCGAAGATCAGGAGCCTGCCGGTTTTGATATTCCCGGGGTTTATAAATTCGTGCCCACTGGAACCTGGCGTGTCACGATCCACCAAATCGACAACATCCCGAATTCGTTCTTTGACAATGTTGGCCTGGTCAACGCAGCCGCGATCCAGTCGCCGAAATTTATCAAGAACTTCGGCCTCGAGACGGTGCTGTACGAGGGCCTGTCGATTCGAAACACCTACTCGCTCCAGCTTCAACGCGAGACCAAGAGCGTGACGCTGTCGCTCAAGTGGAAAGGTCCGGACGAGGGCCAAACCTGGAATACGTTCTGGCGATTCACCGAGAACGCATGGGTTGAGCTTTTCTCATGCGGGACCGCTCAGGCCCGGATCAAGCCATACAACACGGGGGATCTCGGCGCCATGCTAGGCGCCGCGTTTACACCCTAATGGCAGTCGGTCACGTTCCAGATGATAAGCGGCCTGGCCAGATTCTTTCCGCTGCGTGGACGAATCTGGCGGCCAAGAACATCAACGCCATGGGTCTGTCCCGGTTGCCCGATTCGATCATTGGCGCGGGCGGCATTACGCAGGGCCCATCGATCAAGACTCTGCCGTCGCTTCTGGCGGTGGAAATCACTGGCAACGACAACACCGACAAATGGAAGCATAGCTGGCGGGTGCTCACGCTCGATTCGGATAATGAGCCGGTCGCGCGAACGGCCACCAAGTTCCCATTTGAGGGCAAGACCAATATCCAGTGGGCGCAAACCACTGAGAAGCACGAAGAGATTCCATCCGGGACGCCTGTCTATATCACGCCAATCGCCAACGCGAGCGGCAACCCGGTGTGGCTGATCATCACGCCGCCGAGGATCTTCATTCCGGTTGTCGTCAAAGAGTCGTCAGACCCGGATCAGCGAGGGTCGGACGATGTCGCCAACGCGGCGATTCTTTACAACGTCTGGGAGCAATGCGCCGACACGTCATCGGAAGATAACGCGCTAGGAACGGGCATCGCTCTGCCGGCTTGCGAGCGACACCTTCTGACCGAATACACGCCGGCGCCGGACGATTCGGTGGCCTCGGCGTATTGGGATTGCAAGACAGTCCCGAGAGAGCTTAAATTGTTCGAGCTCTGCGAGCTCGTCACAAACCGCTGCTGCGCATCAACGACATGACCAAGAAGCTCCACGATGTTGTGCACATTCGCAAGGATCACATGGGCCTGGGCGATCGTATCGCTGGCCTAATGGGGGCGATCGACTATGCGCATACGACCGGCCGGCGCCTCGTGGTCCTATGGCAAGGCGCCACGTATACGCGAGTGCATGAAGACGTGAACGGATTCCCTGTGTCGTTCGAATCCACTGGCCGCCTGGGCGATGTCGAGTTGTTCGCGCCGGACCGCAAGGATCAGCCCACCTGGAAGACGGCCCTAGACGTCGCGGATAATCATCCTGAATTGTGCCGCGCCATCCTCAACGGCGAAGACGTCGAGACCGAGGCGGTTATATTCCGCCACCCGTTCTCGGCCGGGATGTTCTGCTGCAGGGAATGCAAGCGGGAGCCGCTGGCCAGGCTCAAGCCATCCGAGCCCGTCCGCGTCATGATGGACGCGTTTCTAGAAAAGCATTTCACTGGGAAGCCGGTCATCGGCCTGGCGATCCGTCATGGCAACGGCGAGCCGCTTCGGGGCGGTCGAGAATACGACGACGAGGCCCTGGTGGATAAGGCCGTCCATGCTGTCGGTCGTGCCCGGAAGGCGATGGGCCAGGACTGCCCGGTTTTCGTGGCGGCCGACAACTGGAAGACGATCAAGGCTTTCCACAACTACATCGAGGGATCGTTCAACCTCAATAAGTTTGTGCCGGCCGAGAATCAGGGTGCGTTGCACCATCGCCACCCGGAGCCGGCCGCGGGCTTCACGGGCCATGAGCTGCCGGCCGAGATCATGCTTCTTGCTCACTGCAAGGGCCTGGTCTATAACCCATCCTTTCGCCCAGACTATGGCCGCATCATGGCCGACCTGGACTACGAAGAATGCATCTTTGACCAAGGCGTCTGGCCGTGGGACGAGAAGGCGTCGCGAGATTACTTTGTCGAGGTGTCCAAGCTGGAGGCACCATTGAAAGGGACAACGCGTTGCGGCTGCCAGAATTCTTGATCATCGGCGGGCAGAGGTGCGGATCTTCGGCCTGCGCCAAGAACATCGAGAAGCATCCCGATGTCGGAATCGCTCGATGGGAATGGTACGGCCAGCAGATGCCGGAGCTCCATTACTTCGATTTGCACTGGCACCACGGCGCCTCGTGGTATTCGCAGAAGTTTGAAGGCATGGGCCAGAAGCTCGTCGGCGAAAAGACGCCGGAGTATTTCCACCGACCGCAGTGCCACGAGCGGATGGCCGAGATGATCCCCGAAGCCAAATTGATCGTGCTTCTGCGGAACCCGGCCGACCGGATCTATTCGGCGTTCAACTATGCGCGGCAGCATGTGGGCGGCCAGGAATGGTTCGGCCCGACGTATCCAACGCTTGGCACGGCCGACGGATTCGATCGGTTGCTCAACAGATTCCACGAGTCCCAGGAGTGGGGCCAATACGCCCAGCTATTCGGATCGCTCTTCGAACACTTCGACGGTCGCCAAATCCATATCGAGATAAGCGAGCGAGTCAAGGCCGACATGGTGGCGGGGTATGACAGGATCTATAAATTCCTCGGCCTGGATCCGATCGCTGATCCGGGCTACGTGTCGGACTATAACGCCATCGAATACGATGAGCCGATGTCCGACGGCGCCAGGCAGATCCTCGCGGAAATGTATGGCAAGTCGAATGAGCATCTTCGGCGAATAATGATGGACGAGATCCCCGAATGGACCTGAAAATAATCACATGCATCACGCCCGATTATGTGGATATGCTCCACCGATTCCTGCTGCCGGAAGTGACGACGAGCGAGGTAGTTATCCACTGGGTCAATGATCCGTGGGCCCAGCATGGGTCGGTCCCGTTCCTGCATCGGGCTTTCTTCAAGATGCGGCAGCTCCGCGAGTATGCCAAGACGCCAGGCCATTACCTGTTCTGCGATGCCGACCAGCGATTCTTCCGCGACCCTGGGGAATACTTCGCCAGCCGCGAAAGCGAAGATCTGGATATGGCCTTCATGAATGAGATGAAAGGCCAGGTCTGTACTGGGGTTATCTACTTCCGAGGGAACCCAGCTACGGAGGCATTCTTTGCGTCGGTGGTCGACAGCATGGAAAAGCGGCTGTACGCCGACCAGGGCGCGGTCCAGTTCATGCTCCGGACCGATCCGCCTCTCAAGTGGGAGCTGTTGCCCGTCAAGCTATTCGTCTCCGGATGGAAAAAGCACCGGATCAACATCCAGCCCGAGACGATTCTCTACCATGCCAATTGGACCGACACCCTTGAGGACAAGGTCCAGAAGCTGGAGATGGCCGGGCGGACCCACGAGTCCGCCAAGGCGTATGACGCCAAATACGGGCGGGTTGAGCCCAAGCGGGATTTCAGCCACGGATAGCGGCTGGGACAAATCCATTGTCCGACGACGGGGCGCCCCGTAAAATATGGCATCTGTAAATCGTGGGCGTCCGGAAAATCCATGGCGCGCCAAATTCTTGAGATATCGAACGTCCCCACGCTGCCCGGCAATCCGTCAGTGGTCTGCGTTCATGTTGAGGCCGCAGATGATGTACACGTCCACTACATCCAAGTTCAACGGCAAGGCCGCCGCATCGTCACGGATGGGCAAGGGTTCTATAAGAAGAAAGATGGCACGTTTGTTGATCCAGACGGCAGGTTTCGGGTGTCAGACTTGGAATATGAGACGTATCAAACCGACGTTCGACAGCGGATATTAGACTGCATTTCTGTTCGCGCCTCTAAGGTTCAATCGGGTCAATTACCAAAGACCTATGAACACCCTGACAACGATATCATTGGGCAAAGGCGAAACGACGACGACCCTGAGCAGATCAAAGACGATCCCGATGTGATGGCCCTCGTTGTCGATTCTAAGTGGGGCCGAAAGGTAAGGCGGGTGCGCTAATGCCAACTCTCAATCTACAAGTTGCTGCGGGCAATGCCGACGCGGAAGAACAGAATGACGGGGTTGGTTTTACTAGCGTCAGCGCTGAAATAGAGCTGCTGGCCCACCCAACATTAGCTCATACAGGCGGTTTCTTATTCCCCGCAGCTGGATTACCTCAAGGATCAACAATAGATTCTGCGACGTTGTTAATCTGGCCGAAAAACACTAGCCAGGACGATCCCGCTGTCGATATCTATGCAGAAGACGAAGATGAAATCCAAAACTTCGATGACGAAGCCGACATTGTAGACAGAACCAAGACCACGGCGTTTGTTACGTGGGACGCGACCGGGATAGGTGCTGGCGAACACAAACCATCACCCGAAATCAAAACAGTCATACAAGAAGTTTCTGACCGGGCAGGCTTTTCTAACCTTGCTGGAATAGGAATCATTTGCAAGGCAAGAACCGACCAAACATCTGGATTTAAGGCAATAACATACGAGACTGCTTCGGCAAAGGCTACGAAACTCGACATCACGTACACAGTGCCAGTCGTGCCCAGTGGTGCCCGATCCCGCGCCATTCGATCCTCCGCATTCTCTCCCACCCGTCGCGTCGCTTACTCGGCTGGGAAATTGCCATGAGCAGCGCCGCGAAAATCACGCCCGTCGGCATCGGCGGGATGTTGGTCACGGACAACTCGACGGCCACCGATTTGCCCACCCAGAACGCCTGGGTAAAAGTCGAATTCTTTGATGAGGTCCAGCAGCAACGAGGCGGCATAGCTGTCGACGTGGATGATGACGACGACATAGTGGTGGATCGTCGCGGCATTTACGAAGTCATGATCCCGTCGTCGTTTATCGACAGCTCGCAAAATACGTATGAGTTGGCGATCGCTGTAAATGGCGTGCCGCAATTGAAAACACGGGCCCGCCAGAGTTTCAACAGCGCAGGCGATACAAGATTTGTGTCGCCATACGGACTCCTGGCTCTTGAGATTGGCGACGCACTAACGCTGGTGGCACGATGCACCGACTCAGCCAACCAGGAAGTCACGGTCCAAGATTGCGCCATGAGCGTAAAACTTCTTTTCTTGCTCCCAACGGTATAGGGGGATTCGATGGTAGACACACCATCCGACTGGACATGGCGGGACGAGAACACCGCGAACGACGACGTCGCCATAACTCTGGTGTTGGCGTCGGCCTTTGCGGGCTCGACCCTGATGCACCATCAGATCTTCAATCGCGGGGCGACGGACGCCGAGTATTCGATCGACGGCGGGGCCAGCTACCAGGAGATCCCGGCCGACAACAACATAACCCTGGACAATATTCGGATCAGCGGCAATGTATTGTTTCGGCGGATATCTGGGGCTGCAGCAGCGGCAGGGCCTTGCAGTGGTCGCGTTTGGTGATTGGGCTACTTCTGGACCCTGAGATTTTGTAACATTTGACAAGCGAGGCGAATATGGCAATCAAGATCAATCAGTCAGTCACCGCCAACGGGAACGTCCCGGCCGATGCGGGCATTGATTGGCCAGGCGGCCCGGGGACGATGTCGTTTCACGGCACGACCGACGGCGCCACGGTCAAGCTCCAGAGCTCAGTCGATGGCGGCGTGGCTTGGGCGGACGTCGAGGACGCGGACGAAGCCGTGGAACTGGTCGACATCCCGGGCGATCGCGGCTTCTCGCTCAGTCGCCGGAAGCTCCGAGTGAACGTGGCCAGCGGCGGCGCCTCTTTGAGCGGAACGGTCGAATTGAATCAGGACCGGCGAGAATTCGTGGGCTCCGAAGCGTAAAGGAATCCAATGGGCGACCCGATCAGTTTTACCGCGGGCGGCGCCATCACGGCGGTAATGGTTTTGGCCGTGCTCGGGCCGATCGCTTGGCGGCTGGTGAACATCGGACTGGATCGCGTTCTGACGGGAAAGCCCGACGCCGACGGCGGGTGCAAATACGACAAGCACAGAATGACCCGCGTCGAAAACTCTCAGGAAAAAACGGCCGAGCATATCCAGGCGATCGCCCAAGAGATGCAATTGCAGACGACGCTTTATCAAGAGCGGAGCGCCCATCGAGATCGGCAACTTGAGCGAGTCGAGGACAAGCTAAACCAAATCATAAACAAGGTGGCGTGACCATCATTCCTCAAACAGAAAGCGAGAACAGAAAATGAGAATCTTGATGATGGCCTTTGTCGTGGCCGCCCTGATGATGTCGCCCGGATGCGAAGTCGACGAGATACAGCAGGCCAGCAAGGATGCGACCGCCGCTTTGAAGGCCGCCAATTCCACGATCGGGACATTGAAGGTCCAGCTCGATCAAGCCAAGACCGACAAGGACGATGGCCTGATCGCGAAGCTGTCCCTGGAGCTGGAGGGCGCCGAGAAGAAAGTCGGGAAGCTCGAAGCCTACGCCGTCAAGGCGAATGCCGAAATCCAGAAAGCCAAGGACGGCGGCGATCTACTGGTCACTGCAGTAAATACGGCGGCTCCCTTCATGGGGCCCTATGGCGGGATCGCTCTACTTGCCACGTCGGTCCTTGTCGGGTGGCAGCGCGCGGCAGCAGCCAAGAAGAAAGCCCGCCAGGTCGTCCAGAACATCGACGAGATCATCGCCGACCCGAACCTCTCCGGCGGGGCTGGGAAGTTCGACGCGAGCGACGCGGCCACCACGGCGGCCATGAAGGTCAAGGATCGGGCAACGGGCGTGACGTCGCTTGTCCGTGCCGCACTCGAATAAACTGTGGGTGACCGGCCCTCAGCGCAGGCTCGCCTCTCGAGGCGGGCCTTTTTTGTGGATCCGCGAGAACATCGGCCTTTCTGATCCAATAACGCCATTTATGGCGCATTGCGCCAGAAAGCCCATTTCCATGCTGCAAACGCCATTGACGGCGGCGTCTAGTATCAATAGACTGGACGCGTGACCTACGATCAGCCTCATGATCATTCGACCCCGAACGGTGCCGGCTCCATTGGTGGGGGAGCCGGGCCGTTTTTTGTATTGCTGTCGGCGCGGCAAATGCTGTGCCCATACTGCTGCAAGCTCGCGTACCTGGTCAGCGGCCAAGCCATCTACCCGCATCGGCAAGACTTATGGGCGAAGCGATTCTGGAAGTGCGATCCATGCCAGGCCTGGGTCGGATGCCACGAAGGAACCGACAGGCCATTCGGGCGGCTGGCTGACAAGCATTTGCGGGCGGCCAAATCAAGGGCGCATATCGCATTCGATGAGCAATGGCTGGCCGGCACGAAATCCGGAAGGCGGAGGCGCCGGGAATACGCATATCGGTTGCTTGCGACGCAGCTTGGGATCGATCGCGAAGATTGCCACATCGGACTATTTGATATTCAGACATGCGCAGAGGTCGTCAAGCTCTGCGGAGAATGGGAGGAACCATGAGCGAGCACACACCGGAGCCGTGGACATGGGACAAGGGCGACGCAGGGATAGAGCGACCCGAGCCATATAGCACCGTGTCCGCCGGAGATACGATCGTGGCCGAGATCAATAGTTTCATTCCAGAGGGCGAGGCCAACGCCCTCCTGATAAAAGCCGCGCCAAGCCTTCTGGCGGCATGCAAGAAGTCGGCCGATACGCAGTGTTTATGTGGAATAGACCAAGCGTCTAATCCGTGCCACGCATGCGTAGCTGCCCGGGCCGTTGCTGCGGCGGAGGGAAGATCATGATCACGCGAATCTGCCCACAGTGCGGCGGCCGTCCGCATCTCCAGCTCGGCGGGGTGTGCATCTGCTGCCTGGGCTCCGGCCGGATCGCCAACCCGAAGCCCAAGCCAAAGCCATTGACCGACGAGTCTAGCGACCATAGACTCGAAGAATGAGCATCCAAGACGCCCTGCTAAACAAGATGGCCGCCAAGCGGATCACCCGATCAGGCCTGGCCACCGAATGCGCATCGCGAAACGTATGCAGCCGGTCCCATGTTTTGAACTGGTTCGCCGGCTTCAATGGCGTAAGCCTGGGGATGTACGAAAGAATTCTCGGCGTCTTTGACACCATGCCGAAGGGGGCAAAGCGATGATGGCTTGGATCGGGTCCTATCTGTACGTTTCGCTACTGCTCGGCGTATTGCTCTACGAAGGCAACCGGGTCCGCGTAACGAGGGGCGAAGAATCCTCGTCGATCGTGGCCTTGCTTCTGTGCGCGGCCCTCTGGCCTCTCGCCAGCTTGATGTATCTCATACGAAAAGCATTCGAAGTCTGCCGACGCCAGGGCAAATAGATACCGCAGAATTTGCCCTTGACGCAGCTGTCTAGTATCCATAGACTGCTGGCGTGACCTACAAACCCAATCCATAAAGGACATGCCATGACCGACGAAGCCACTCAGATTGTGCGCGCACCTCGGATGAGCGTCGAGCCGATGCTCGCGAAGCTGGCCGAGAATCCAGAAGCAAGCCTCGAGGTAGTCGAGAAGTTTATGGCGATCCGCCGCGAGCTCCGCGCCGAGGCGGCCCGCGATGCCTACTTCGAGGCGTTGGCCCGCTTTCAATCCATGTGCCCGGAGATCGAAAAGACGAAAGCGGTCTATGCCAGCACGGACAAGGGCGGCGGGCTGATCTACAAGTATGCACCGATCGAGGTGATCGTCGCCCAGATCAAGGAACCGCTGGCGGAATGCTGCCTATCTTATTCGTGCGCGTCCGTCCAGAACGATGCAGGGAACCCGGTCGCGGTCCGGACAACGGTCCATCACATCGAAGGCCATAGCGAGGAATTCGAATTCCCGATCGTTGTCGAGAAAGACGCGTACATGCAGAACGAGATGCAGAAGATCGCCAGCGCCCACACATACGCCAAACGGTATTCGTTCTGTGGCGCGTTGGGCATCATGACGGCGGACGGCGACGACGATGCTCGGCAGTCGGGCGAAGCCGATGGCCATCCCAAGAGCCATTCGACCCGCGGCACGCCCGGCACATACAACACGACGATCACTGGCTATGACGAAGACGATCGCGGCAACTACCGGATCCACAAAATCACCGTCGAGGAAGGCTGGGCCGCCAATACTCTCGACGACGACATCGGGGCCAAGGCGGCCAAGGCGTGCGCCGACAAGGAAAAAGTGATCATCACGCTTGAGCAAGACGGGAAGTTTATCAACGTCGTGGGCATCGAGATCCCGACCGACACGATCCCGGCCAGCCAGGCGGGGAAGATCGAGGCGGCGTTCAAGAAGCTGGCCGGCCTGACGCGGGGAGACATGGAGAGGTATCTCGGCAAGTCGCTGCAAGATGTGACCGAGGCCGAGTCGGTGGATCTACTCAATCTGCACGAAGGGCTCAAGACTGGAATCATCAAGAAGGAAGATAAATTTCCATGGCTGACGACAGCATAAAAAAGATCAACGCGGACGCGGCCGACAACGCCAGCGATGCGATCGAACGGATCAAAGAGTTTCTGTCCGAGGAATTCCGCGAGGACGTCGTGATCAAATTCATCGAGAAGCTGGCGGCAATCCAAGTCAGCGGCAAGCCCACCGTCATAAGCGTGGGCGCCATGGCCGCCGGCTTCCTGGCTGACGCATTGTCCCTGGCACTGTCGCTCGAAATTCAAACACGACCGGAGGGACCGTAATGTCTGATCCGATAAAACCAACGTCGTGGCCGTTCATGGGAGACGAGCCCGAGTGGTTCGCTACTCAGCGGGTGCGATGGGGTTCCCTTGAAAGCCGTGGGTGGACCTTTGTGCGGCCTCCGATCCAGATGGGCATGATCGGAATGAAAATGAAAAAGGGCCGCACTTCGGTGATGTTCTATATTTCAAGGTCGCCCGCCAAGGATGCCTTGGAACGGTTCAGGTATGCGCACACGAGCACCATAGTGTGCGCCGAATCGATCGCCATGTCTTTTGGCTCGTCGCCTGAAATTGAATCAAAAGACGAGGAGTCGTGATGGATGACATCTCGCACATGCACATGGCCTCGCAGCAGATGGACGGCCTCAAGGACTTGCTCCGCGCCACTGGGCCCAGGGTTCGGTGCATGCTTTTCATGAACAAGGTGATCGGCCTATCGCTTGAGAACGAGCCCGCAGTGGTCGAATGTTCGGCCGAGGATCTTCTATTCATGGCCATGGCCTCCGGGCTCGCTCTTGGCCTTGTCACGCAAACACTAGAAAACGAGGACAAACCGTAATGGATGATTCGACAGCAATTGAACCCGTCGAGGGACGAACCGCGACGCTGAGCATGCAAGAGCTCCACATGGGTATCGCCACCCACATCGACTCGATCGAGCCGGAGGCCAACCCAGGCGGCGACGCGTTCGCCACCTTCTTGCAGATGAAAGAATTCAAGCAACTGGCTACCGATCTCCACAAGATGGCCAGCGACAAGCTCGTCGAATGCCTGGAGGCTCACGACAAAGGCGGCAAGCCCGCCGAGATCGTCATGGGCGAGATGCGATACCGCGCCCAGTACCCAAAGAAGAATGTCACGAAGCTGGACATCAAGGGAATGATCCGCGCCATTTTCGAACACCTCGGCGGGGATATCGACGACTTCCTGGGAGTCCTTCCTGCCATCCTGTCGTCGTCCGCTTTCAAGCAGGGAGAGATCAAGAGCCTCTGGCCCGAGTTGTGGGGCGCGCTCTATGAGGTGGACTACGGCCAGAAGATCGACGAGACGAAGCCACGCAAGCGGAAGCTGGAAGAGGTCAATACCTTTTTCGTGGATTCGGTCGTCCGGCGCCGCGAATCATTGGAGGCTCAACGTGCTGCCGAACCTAACGCCGAAACAGGCTGAGACTTACAAGATGATCATCAGGCAGATGGCCCGGTGGGGCAGAAGTCCCACGGGCCGCGAGGTGGCGGACGAAATGGGCGTGGCTCATACGACAGCCGTCGAGCATATCGTGCACTTGAAGCGCAAGGGCTTTCTCGACGGCGCCTCTCACGGGATCCGCCTCGCGGGCGCAAGGTGCCCGGCCTGCGGCCATAGCCTCAGGAAATCGCAGAGACGCTTGACAGGACGAGAGAAAAGAATACATTCGGATGCGTGACCTACTTCCACTATTGCAATTTTGCCTAACCGCCCTAGTCGCGGCCGGTGCTGCCTTTGTAGGTCACACTTCATGGCGCCCGGCCCGGCTTCGGCGGCGATAAGGATCCAACGATGCCCAAGAAAACTCTCGATCAGGTGGCGGACGAAATCAATCAGGCATACGGCGTCGCCTGCAAGTGGGTGATCGAGGGCGTATGTGCGATTGGCCAGCGACTCAACGATGCAAAGAAGTCCTGCGATAAGGGCGACTGGGCCAAGCTCCTGACGACAAAGCTCCGATTCAGTCAGCACAAAGCCCAGCGATTCATGCGGATCGCAGCCAAGCCAGCGCTGGCCGATGCGAAGTCCGCGCCGCACCTGCCATCTGACTACACGGTCTTGGCCGATTTGGCATTGCTCGACAACAGGGTGATCGTGGACGCAATCAGCTCGAAGGCCATCCATCCGGAGATGAATCGGTCTGAGGTTCGGCGGCTGCGCAATGATGCTCTCGACACCGGCCGGCCGGAGGATGGACCGACCGACGATAACATTCTGCCACCAGCCGCCGAACCTGAGCCCGACCCGGTCTATGACGAGCTCGAAGTCCTGATCGAAGACCCGGACGTCGCGAGGATCTTCCAAGACAAGACGCTCAAGGATGCGGCCGATCTGGTTGGCCAGGTCATCAAGAAGATCCGCGAGTCGGACGAGGATGGCGTGGGTGCGTTCGTCAGCCGGCAGTCGCTTCTGTCCCGCCTCAACGAAATCAAGAAAGACATTCGCCACGACATGCCGCATTCATTGTGCCCATGTAATGGCATGAGCAATTCATGTAAACGCTGCCAGCCTGTCGGTCGGCGCAAATCTTTTGGATGGCTGAGCAAGCTGCGATACAAGCAGTTGCCGGCCGAAGACAAACAATAGGAGTCTGCCGAGATGTCAAACGAGCCCGTCCCGAAGGCGCCAGTCGAAACCGTAGCCGAACTAGCCAAGAAAGGTGGTTACGAAAACATCGTGGCCGAGATCGTGAAGATGGACGAAGAGCATTCGATGGTCGCTATCGAATCGACCAAGGATTACGACAGGTGCCGGAAGGGAATCGCCGCCTACCGCGACAAGCGGGTGAGCATCGACGCGCGGCGGAAGGAGCTCAAGGCCAAGCCTCTCGAGGCCTGCCGGATCATCGAGGCAGCGGCCAAAGAATTGACGGCGCTTTGCGTCGAGCCAGAGGGCAAGCTGAAAGAGTTGAAGTCCGCGCACGACGAAGAGAAGCTGGAAGAGAAGCGGATCAAAGACGAGGCCAAGGCCAAGCGTTTGATGGACATCCAGGACAGGATCGCCGCCATCAGGCGCATCCCCGTCGATGCCTTGAAGCTCAAGACGGCGGCCGAAGTTCTCGAGGTGCGGAACGAATTGGAAGGCAGGAAGCTTGTTCCGGTGGATTTCGGTGAACGATTCGACGAAGCCGAGCGGCAGGTCGGGCACACGGTCGGCGAGCTGGTCGAGATCCTGGAGCGTAAGAGAGAGGAAGAATCCGCAGTCGCCCGCATGGCCGAACAACAGAAGGCCCAGGAAGCCGAGGCCAAACGCCAGAAGGAAGAAAGCGATCGCCTGGACGCCGAGCGCAAGAAACAGGATGCGGAGGCTGAGGTCCGCCGCAAAGAACAGAAGGCGGAGGACGACCGACGCGAAGCCGATCGCCAGGCCGAACAAAAGAAGATCGATGACCAGCGGGCGGAAGTCGAGCGACAGGACAAAGAGGTCAAGGCCGAAGCCGAACGCCAGCGCCAGGACAAAGAGAAGCGAGACCGCCAGAGAGTGGATGATATAAATCTTCGCATCGGCGTTTTCACCGAAATCGGCGCCAACGAATACCCGACGACCGCCGCGATGCGTGAGGCGATCGAAGGCCTCAACCGATTGACCATGGACGGCTTCGACGAACATACGGAAGCCGCGCACACGGCTCGCAACCGTGCGATCGAAGTACTGGCCGAACGAATCAAGACGATCGAAGAAGCCCAGGCGGCGCAGGAAAAGGCCGACAAGCTCGCGGCCGAACGCGAGGACGCGGTGAGACCGGACAGGATCAAGCTTGAGAAATACGCAGAAGCGCTTGGGACCGCCATCGGCAAAGTGGACGTGCCAGAAATCGAAGATGCAGAGCTTAGAAAAGATGTGCAAGAAAAGCACCGGCACATTTACCAAATAATAACATCGATTCGCCTCTGGTCATTATAATATGACGAAGCGATCGAACGGCGTGGGGCCAAATGCTCGATCTGTTTTCACATCTTGATTCGAACGACGGGTACCGCGCCCTCCGCGACTATCAAGGCGACGCCGTGTCGGCGATCTGCAAGTCGCTGGAAGAATACCAATCGACCATGGCCATTATGGCCACCGGCACGGGCAAGACTGTGGTGGGCGCAGATGTCGCGAAGCACTTCAAGAACACCGGGCGAGTCTTCTTTCTCGCCCATCGCGACGAGCTGATCAACCAGGCCGCAAAGACAATCCACCAAGTGACGGGTATCCAGCCAGAGATCGAGAAGGCCGAGCAGTGGGCGGACCTGGATAAAACACGGTCGCCGATTCTGGTTGGGAGCATCCAGACTTTGACGGGCGGCCTCAAGGGCAAAGGCCGGATGACTCGCTTCCGCCCGGATCAGTTCTCTCTGATCATTGTCGATGAGGCCCACCACGCCCCGAGCGAAACCTGGACGAAGGTCATCGACTATTTCAAGACCGGCAAGAACACCAAGATTCTCGGGTTGACGGCCACGCCTAAGCGGACCGACGAGCTGGCGATGGGCCGGATCTTTGAATCGTGCGCCTACAAATTCGAGAACATTGAGGCGAGCGATGCCGGCTGGCTGGTCAAGCCCAAGTCGAAGATCATCTATGTCGAGGGCCTGGACTTCGGGGATCTGTCCAAGGTGGCCGGCGACTTCTCGTCGGTCGAGCTCGCCGCTTTGATGTGCGCAGAGAAGCCAGCCCACAAGGTTGTGACCGTGGCACTCGACATTGCCCGCGGGCGGCGCAGTTTGATCTTCTGCGTTACCGTCGACCACGCGATCATGACGGCCGAGATCTACAATCGGCATGAGCCTGGGTCCGCCGCGGTGGTCTATGCCAAGACACCAAAGGACGAGCGGCGAACAATCCTCCGGCGCTTCCGGTCCGGCGAGATCAAATACCTTTGCAACTGTGGAGTATTTACCGAGGGCTTCGACGAGCCCCAGGTGGAAGTCATCGTCATGGCCCGGCCCACGCTGTCGCTGTTGGTCTATCAACAGATGCTTGGCCGAGGCCTCCGCCCGCTGCCCGGCATCCTGGAAACGTGCGACGACCCGGCGTCTCGGATCAGGGCGATCGCGGCCAGCCAGAAACAGGATTGCACGGTGATCGACTTCACGGGCAACACGGGAGCCCACAAGCTGGTGAGCGTGGCCGATGTCCTGGGCGGCGACTATGACAGCGAGGTCGTGGATCGCGTGACCCAGAAGATTATCGGCGGCGATGACTCGGACATTGTCCAGATCATGCTGGAGGACGAGGACCGCAAACGGAACGACGAGATCCGGCTGGAACAGGAAGAGCGGCGAAGCAAGATCAAAGCGAAGTCGGCGAATTATTCCAGCCGCGTGGTCGACGTCATGGACATTTACGACACGGATCCGATCCAGCAACGCGGCTGGGACTTCGTCCACATGGCGAGCGATGGCCAGATCGAAATGATCAGCCGGATGACTGGTCGCCGGATCGATTGCAGCGACTGGACTCGCAAGCAAGCGTCCGCCCTGACTCGGAAGCTCATGGCCAGCTCGCGACAGAAGAAAGCAACTTTCGGCCAGCGGCTTGCGCTCAAGAAGAATGGGCTGCCGCATGATGTGAAGCGCGAGACGGCCGCCTCTCTGCTGGACGCCTGCACTTACGACGGCGGCTGGTCTATCCCTCCGGCCGATGTCATCGAGACGATCATGGAAGCGGAGGCCAGCGAATGACTCGCAAGCTCCCGACCATGGCAGAGATCGAGCGCGGGGTCATTCTTAACAGGCTGGCCAAGATGCAATGGCATCGCGCGCGGACGGCCAAGTCGCTGGGGATTGGGAAGCGGACTCTCGGCCTCAAGATCCATCTGTATCGATCCGAGGGGATATTCATTCCAACTGTGGGGGCGAGCCAATGGCCATTATCCGATTCGTCTTGACGTGGTCGATCTATGCCGTCTTTTTGGCTGGCGTTCACTGGTGCGTTTACGACGCGGCGGTGGCGGGCGGCCGTGCGGATTTCCAGCGGAAGGCATTGCAGGAGCTGCCGTGGCTTGCCGTCGACACGTTTCAAAACGATAGAAAACTAGGAGCCCCATGCAATGTCAAAAGTAACTGAGCGAGTCGGCGTGTTTGAAGTTGAAGATAAGCGATTTTGCCACGCATGTTTCACGGTTGGAGAGGACGGGGAAGAGTACGACGTCATGTATATTGGAGCGGGATTCGGCGCAGTGATTATGAACCCGGCCCAAATGCGGAAGCTCGCGAGGTGGATGACCAAGGCGGCCAACACGATTGACAAAAGGAGGCTTCGATGTGCGATGAAGCAAACAAAGAAGGCCGAACGATCACGATCCACCTGACGGCCTCGGCGGGCGACGAGCTCGACAGGCTAAAGGAAATCACCGGGGCGTCGACCGCTCGAATCATCCAGTCGGCAATGACGCTGTTTCGGATTCATGCGAAAGCGGCCCAGGACGGGGAAACGATCAAGATTGATCACGGGTCTGGATGGTCGAAGATTGATCTGCCGGGCTACGTGAACCCGAATCAGAAAGGCAAGCGATGAGCGAAACAACCGACGCCAACAAATTAACCCACTGCAAATGCGATTCGTGCGGCTGGGTTGGCGAAGTGGTTGAGTGCCAGCGCGAGGAAGAAAAGGAATCATACGAATCGTTCGAAAGCTATACGGTTTACTATTGCCCTCGGTGTGACAGCGAAGACGCAATAGAGGACTTCTTTCCTACCCCGGAGCCAGCCATGAGCATCAATTGCGTAACGTGTATCAAGAACAATCGAACCGGCACGGATCTACTGTGCGACACCTGCCGACAGGACAACATCAATCGCCTAGCTGCGGCCATGAACATGATCAACGTCCTGCGGCAAGGCGAAGCCGACTCGGTCGAGATTCTGTGCGACAACCCGGAGGGCGACCCCAACAACGCGATCGTATGCAATGGCTCATGGACGAAGTGGAAGCCGCGCCGGTTTGAAGCTGAGACGATGACCGACTGTTTGATCCAGGCGGTGGACACCAAGAAAGCTGTGGAGGCCGCCGACCCGGACCCAGGCCTGCCCGCAAACTTTGGAGGGTGTCGCAAGCCATGAGCGAACCCTACCAATGCCGGCACGGCGTAACCTTCCCGGATCCATGCGACGGGTGCGACCAGGCCCAGGACGCGAGCGATGCGGCGGCGGGCTTGCTTGGCGTCAGCTCTGACCATCCGGACTCTCTGCAACTTCCAGAAGGCGACGCGCCGCTATCTCCGCGCCAGCAGGCAAAGCTAGACAAAGAGGCTGCCATCATCAGGGCGGCCATCTTCTCTCCATGCGAAACGTGGCGATACACCCTTGAGCGATACTGGGATGGCGACGGCGTCTCGAATGGGTTCGTCTTGTTCGTGCTTCTGAATCCCAGCACGGCCGATGCGACGTATGACGACGCGACCAATCGGCGCGGCCAGGGCTTCGCTCGCGATTGGGGATTCGGCGGGGTGGTGTTCGTCAATCTCTTCGCTTTCAGGACGAAGGATCCGAAGGTCATGAAGAAAGCGCCGGACCCGATTGGCCCGGACAACGATCACCACATAATCGACCAAGCGGACAAGGCGGCCAAGATCGTGCTGGCCTGGGGGAATGACGGGCGATACCGGCGCCGCGATCTCGCCGTGCGAAAGCTACTCAAGGGCCGCGAACTGTGGCATCTGGGCTATACCAAGAAAAGCCAGCCGATTCATCCTCTGTACCTCAAGTGCGACACGCCTCTGCAAAGATGGGAGCTGCCATGAGCGAACTAACTTCGGACAACCTGCACGACGTCGTCTCGAAACTCGTCGGGCCAATCAGGCCGATCGGCGAAACACGAGAGGACGGGCGCCGCTTTGCCAATCTCCAACTCCTGACGGAGTTGATCGACAAGCTGGTCATCGACGTGGATGAGGTGGGCACGGAGAACAAGGGGCGGCCGGAGCATTCGAGGGACAAGGCCGGGCGACACGCGAGCGGGTTCCTGGCGGACCTGGGGATCGAAGAATAGTGCACCTTGAATTCTCATATAAAGTTGCCTGGTCCGTTGGCGAGCAGCGGCATGCCGAGCAGGTCATGCGAGATCTGGGGATTACCTGGGGCCGGTCCACGCCGCAGACCATGGACGAGGCTTGGTGGTTCTGGAATTGCGAAAACGTCCCGGCTGATCTGCCGCCGTATGTCCGGAAGTCAGAGACGGATCCATACGAGGCGGTTGGCTGCGGATTCACCTATGAAATGGCTGACGAGGTATTGGCGAAGGCCAAGGAAATGAGGCGCAAGAGATGAGCAAGGATCACTATGACATGGTGTTCGAGATCGACGCGAGTGGCGAGACGCTGTTCCCCAAGGAATACGATTTCATTAGCGACATGATCGTGCAGTCGAAGTCGGAGCGGCAGCTCTCCGAAAAACAACAGGCGTGGATCGATAAGATTTGGCGGAGGCTGTTCCAATGAACCAGATCCAAGGCGTATCGTTTCCGAGGTCTGGCCATCACCTGTTGGTGCAGATGTTGAAGGTGCATTTCGCGGAGAAGAAAGAACGGTATCCGGCCGAAGGCATGGCCACCACCGCGGCGCACGCCATTGTCGGGCCGTTTTCTTATTGCGAGTATTACCGATGTTGCCGCGAGCGGCCCTGCAAGCACGGGGCGACGTTCGGGAAATCCCACGACTTTTGCGGCCGAGAGCTGGAGCCCGACCCGGACGTGAGATACATCGTCCAGATCCGCGAGCCCGAGTGGGCGATCGAGAGCCACTATGAATTGAGGCGAGGCAGGGCGTGGAAGCCATTCGCGGCCGAGTGGGCCAGGAGTTGGAATAAATTCGTCCGGAAGTGGATCGTGCCCAACCATGAAAACGTCTTGGTCGTTTCATATCGAAGGCTTGTGGAAGTGCCTAGTTTCACCTTCGCCGCCGTGCTTGATTGGATGGGCGTCCCAGACGAGTCTCAAGTGTTTGTGGCGCCAAAGTACCGCCGGACGGAAATAACGCAGGACGTCGCCGAGGTTCTGGCGATCACCAAGTCGCTGAGGCACCACGGGAAATGAGAGAGAATTCCGCGACACTCCGCCGGCAGGTTTACGCCAGAGACAAGGGCATCTGTCGGTGGTGTGGCTTCGACGCGGATCAATTTGACCGGATCATCGACCACGCCGACCTGGCTTTTACGATGGACTGGATGGGCCGATTCGGTCTGCCTCGCGGCGAGGCGTGGGTGGCGTGCAGCGAGGCATGGCGGACGCATGTCTTGCCGAGGATAAAACTGCCGCTCGGATTGCCAGACCATAGGGATGATCAATTCTGGGACGCCCACCATCACAAACAAGTGGTAGACGGGGGCGGCGGGATAGGCTTAGATAATGTTGTGACCACTTGCATCTGGTGCCACAAGGATGTGACGCGAGAGAACGCGGCCAAGAACGGCCGCACCAAACGCCGGGCGAAGGCCAGGCAAAAGCGTAAGGATTTGCAAGAATGGATTCGAAACCGGACATCATCCAAGTAATCGGGCGGTATGTAGAGCTGAAACAGAAGGGCCGCGAGTACGTGGCGATCTGTCCTTTCCACGACGACACCAAACCATCAATGACCGTCGAGCCAAATCGGCAGTTCTACAAGTGCTTCGCGTGCGGCGCTGGCGGCGACGTGTTTTCGTTCGTCATGGACATGCATAAATGTAGCTTTCTAGATGCCAAGCGAAGGATCGAAGGCGGCTTGGCCTCGGACGGGAATCCGGTCAAGCGAGTGGCGGCCCGCCCGCTGGTTGATATGAAGATCGATCCAGCCAAGGCGCGAGAGATTGCGTCGGACAATTACACCCGCGCCAGGCTCGAACCGCCCGGGCTGGCCTGGCTGGCTCGCGAGCTGGGAGTATCCATGAAGGCGCTTTACGATCTCAAGGTGGGCAAGCATGACGATGGCTGCTGGTCGGCGCCCATGTATGACCACGCGGACCAGACGATCGGCATTCGCATCAGGGCGGACGATGGCAGCAAGTGGTCGATCGATGGCAGTCGCGGCGGCCTGTTCATGCCCCAGCCATTCCCAACGCATATCTATGGGCCTCTCTTGATATGCGAAGGCTTCACTGATACAGCGGCGGCGCTGACCCTGGGCTATGTGGCCATCGGCCGGCAGAACAACAACAGCGGCAACGAGATTGTCCAGGCCCTGGTCAAGCGACTGCTTGTGACGGAGATCTGGATCGTGCCAGATCCGGACGAAGAAGGCGTAAAGGGCGCCGCGAAGCTCGCCGACGAGCTGGTGGATACCAAGAAGATCAAGCTGGTCCTGCCGACTCGCAGACGGGACTTGCGCCGGGCTGTCTGCGAAGGCGTCCAGCGAGACGGGTTCGAATGCTGGGCTCGCAATACGAATTATCATAGAAAAAGCGCTTGATAGATTGAGCGTGTTCGATTATCCCTTGAGCATCTGACGGCGTGGGAGCCAAGATGAAAATTAAATCGATAGCGCCATGGTTTGGCGGCAAGCGAACGCTCGCGCCAAAGATCGTGGCCCAGCTTGGGAAACACACCCAATACTTCGAACCGTTCTGCGGATCCATGGCTGTCCTGTTCGCAAAAGAGCAATGCGCAAGCGAGACGGCGAACGATCTGCATGGCGACCTAATCAATCTAGCCAGGGTTATAAGCGACGGGGAATTTGGCCCAAAGCTTTACGACCTATTGGGTCGTGTCGTGATCTCGGATCAGATTCTTGAGGAAGCGAGATATTGGCTTACGGCCGACTTTGATTTTCGATCGCGTGATGTCAACCGGGCGTATTGGTATTTTCTTGCATCGTGGATGTCGCGGAACGGGATCGCCGGCCTCGGCCGCCAAGACTTCCAACTTGCCGTGCGATGGACCCAAGGCGGCGGGAGCCCTGTTGTCCGCTGGCGCAGCGCCGTGGAGTCAATTCCCGAGTGGCACAAGCGATTGCTCAACGTGATCATTCTCAATCGCGACGCCTTCAAGATCATCGATCGCTTTGAAGATGCTCCGCATACGGCCATCTATGTGGATCCGCCATACATGAAAGAGACCCGAACGAGCGGATCCACCAACGGTAAATATCTCCACGACTTCCCAGGGCCGGACGTCTTCAACCTGGCCAGCCATCACGATATTCTGCGGGAGGCTCTGGGCGAATATAAGCATGCCAGGATCGTCGTGAGTTATTACGACTGTCCAAAGGTCCGGGAACTTTACGAGGGATGGACGTTTATCGATTGTGCTATGGCCAAAAACATCACGGCCCAATCGACGCGTAAGGAAACTACGAAGATCGCGAAAGCGCCCGAGGTGCTGATCGTGAATGGAGAAGCGTTCCCGCCAGGATAGTGTGCGACGAACCGCTGGCGGTAAAATAGCAACGCAGTGTGGGGCGCGACCCTGGCAAACTGCGATATCAAAATCAAGCCAGGGCGTTTGGCGAAGGCTCGTCCGTTGTGAGCAGAATCGTCTATGCGACTCTCTACTTCCCGATTTGTTTCGGGCTGTGGGGGTCGTATGGACTCGGCCCGAACCGATGGAGCAAACAAAGATCATCTGATAAGAAAGTGAGCGCCTTCTTATGAAGTCTCTAAACATCGGGGCACCCCTACATCTCGACAAATTGATTGAAAGCCGGATGTTGATCCAGGCGAGTAGTGGTGGCGGCAAAAGCTACATGCTTCGCGTGTTGGCCGAGGAAGTCTTGCCGCACATGCCCGTGATCATTATGGATTGGGACGGAGAATTCGCGTCGCTTCGCGAGAAGTTTGACATCGTCCTGGCAGGTCCGGACGGCGAAGTGCCATGCGATATCAAGTCCGCATCAATGCTGGCGATCAGCCTGGTCGAGCTTCAAGTGTCGGCCGTCATTGATATGTCTGAGCTGGAGGTTTGGCAACGGCGCGAGTACGTGAAGAATTTCCTAAGCCCGCTGACTGGCCCGGCGCTGCGGAAATCGAAATGGCCAAGCAATAAGGGCCGCGCCGTGATGATCGCGATCGATGAGGCGCACGCGCTTTGCCCGCAGAAAGAGAAGAGCGTCGCATCTTCTGCGGTTGTCAGCCTCCAGAGCCTCGGCAGGAAGCGAGGCCTCGTCGGCGTCCTGGCAACGCAGAGACTTTCCAAATTGAACAAAGACGCCGCAGCCGAGTGCAACAATACGCTGGTGGGCAGATGCCATTTGGTCGATGCGCCGCGAGCGTGTGACATCCTTGGACTGCCCAGAACCTATCAGCACGAATTGACCCAGATGGAGGTGGGTTCCTGGAAGGGGATCGGGCCGGCGTTTGATCCGGGTATCCAGGAATTCAAAGGCAAGAAGGCCCAGACCAGCCACGCCAAGACCGGCGCGAAGATGCTCAAGCCGCCCGCGCCGTCTGCCAAGATCAAGAAGGTGATTCCAGGACTCAAGGCCGTGCAGGAAAAGACGGTCCAAGAGATCAAAACCTTGGACGATGCGAAGAAGGAGCTGGCGAACGTTCGGCGCGAGCTGACGCTGGCGAAGAAGGGCCAGCGAGTGGAGACCAAGACGGTTGCAGTCGCCGATCCGGCTGCCATCAATAAGGCGGTCGCCCAGCGAGATAGGGAATGGAGGCCAAAGCTGGACTCGGCGAACCGCGCAATCAGGGATCAGGCCGACAGGCTCCGGAAGATCCAGCAAATCCTCAACCCGAACCCGAAACTCAAGCATGCAACGATCAAGGTTTTGCCGCCCGACAAGGCCGCCGAGCCAGCCCGGCCAGAGGCAGCGCCGAGACCACCGCGAAGGGAGCCTGGGCCGGGCGCGCATAGCCAACAGGAACCGACCGGCGACGTGACGATGCCGCAATTGAAGATCCTCAACTCGCTGGCATGGTGGGAAGCGATGGGAGTGAGCGAGCCAGCCAAGGCGGTCGTGGCAATCATGGCAGGTTACAAAATGAGCGGAACCTTCCGAACCTATCTCGGCCAACTCAAGACGGCCGGGCACATCGAGTATCCGGGCGATGGCACGGCGACGCTATCGGATAGCGGGAGGGGTTACGCCAAAAGACCGGACGCCGCCGGATCTGCCGATGACGTGCACCGCGCATGGCGATCGAACCTGAGCGGGCCGCAGGCCAAGATTCTCGACGTCCTGATCAAAGAGTATCCGAACCCAATAGGCCAGCTAGAGCTCGCCGCCGCTGCCGGTTATGAAGTATCGGGCACGTTCCGAACATACCTCGGCCAGATGCGGACATTCGGTTTGATTCCAAAGCGGGGGCAC
>SDBT01001002.1_pt1 | contig 47863 bp, 52 predicted proteins | sample 2277101 | NCBI WGS metagenome assembly SDBT01 (sample SAMN10404973, study PRJNA504765) | marine sediment metagenome | isolation source: marine sediment core GS10_PC15, 103 cmbsf | place: Arctic Ocean: Southern Knipovich Ridge | collected 2010 | reverse complement strand
CCTTTGTTAATGGTAGTGACCCTTACCAGGAAGTTTCTATGGCAGCCACTTATATTGCCAAGTATGCTAACATTGTGGTTCTTGATAGAATTGAGCCGGAGGAGATTCTACCTTTGATTACTCTGAGGCAGAATATCTATACCGATCCTCAGAAGCCGATAATGGTTGAGCCTAAACTTTATGAGGTTGGCACACCTAACGAAAATTCTCCGCTACTGGTAACTACAAACTTTTCTCTCACATTCTTTACGGTTCAGCCGGAGATTGAAGCAAGTAAGGTTCCCTCCTATCTATTAATCGTTGAAGCTGAAGGTCTCTCTGTGCTTACCGCCTGGGCTGCCGAGAAGTTTACCCCCGAGGGGATTGCTGAGGCAATGAAGAAAGCAGAGGTAGAGAAGAAACTATCGCATAAAAAAATAATCATTCCTGGCTATGTAGCTGTAATGAAGGCAAAATTAGAAGATGAAAGTGGCTGGGAAGTTCTGGTAGGTCCCAAAGAGGGTTCGGGAATTCCCAAGTATCTGAAAGGGACCTGGCAATAGGAAGCGAATGGCATTATGGAGAAATGTAAGATAATTTTTTATCCCTGGAAAAAGGAAGTAACTGTTCCTAGTGGTACTGACCTGTTGACCGCAGCAATAAGAGCTGGTGTCAATATTTACAATAGTTGTGGAGGGGAAGGGGTTTGTGGTCGATGCAAGGTTATTGTCAGAAAGGGTGAGGTTATCACTGAGCCGACGGGACGCTTGAGTGCTGAGGAGAGGGAAAAGGGCTATGTTCTTGCTTGCCGTACTACCTGCAAAGGAAGAATGGAAATCGAAGTGCCTCCTGAATCTCGCCTGGAAGGTTTGGAAATTCTTACTGAGGAGGCAAAGGCAAAGAGGCTGGTTGGACTTTATACCCCAGCAGAAGAAGTGGAGAAGGGGCCCGAAGTGGCTCTGGAGAGAGTGTTTACTCATGGTCCCCTTTCAACCAAGTTATATTTAGAACCTTCTCCTCCTACTTTGGAAGATAATGTTGGCGACTTGGAACGGGTCTATCGGGAAATCAGAAAGGGACGGGAAATTCCCATTATGCAGATGGGCTTAGCCAATATTAAAAAATTGAGCAAACTTCTCAGAGACAGTGGCTGGAAAGTAACTGCCACCCTTGGTAATCGAAACGAGACTACCGAAGTGGTTCTAATTGAGCCCGGAGATACAACCAATAAAAATTATGGCGTGGCAGTAGATATCGGGACAACGACAATAGTGGCTTATCTGGTCAACTTGAAAGAGCGTCAGGTCCTGGGTGCAAAGGCTTGTTATAATCCGCAAGTCGATTTTGGTGAGGACGTTATCTCCCGAATAATTTTTGCCCAGGAAAAAGATAGGTTAGAAAAATTGCACCATGTGGTAATAGATGCAATTAACAATCTCATTTTAGGAATGGCCCTGGAACACAATTTGACCCTTAACGATATTAATGGCGTTGCCTGTGCCGGGAACACAACTATGATTCACCTTTTGTTGCGAGTTCCTCCCGAATATTTACGAAAGGAACCGTATGTCTCCACTGCCGGTTTCATGCCTGTTATAAGAGCTGCCGAGGTAGGAATTAAGATTAATCCTCGGGGGCTCCTCTGTTGTATCCCTGGAGTGAGTAGCTATGTTGGCGGGGATATAACGGCTGGCGTTTTAGCTTCGGGATTGGATGATTTGTCAACTCCGGGACTGTTTATAGATCTGGGAACAAATGGTGAGGTAGTGTTAGGAAATAAAGACTGGCTGGTCTGCTGTTCCACTTCTGCTGGTCCCTGTTTTGAAGGTGGAGGGGTAAAATGGGGAATTCGCGCGATGAAAGGGGCTATTCAGAGAGTGGAGATAAATCCTTCCAAGGATAAGGTCAATCTCTATACTATCGGAAAAGAGAAGCCCAAGGGTATCTGTGGTGCTGGACTGGTCGACTGTGTAGCTGAGCTCATGAAAAGTGGCAGGCTCAACAGGGCAGGTAAGCTAATTTCTGAATCGTCGAAACGAATAAGGGAGGGAGAAGATGGTTGGGAATTCCTCTTAGTAGAGTCGAAGAAGTCTCTTGTAGACCAGGACATTGTTATAACTGAGACTGATATAAAGAACCTGATACATTCAAAAGGAGCAATCTATTCCGGAGTTGAAGTTCTATTGAAACGGGTGGGCTTGAGTTTCCAGGATTTAGAACAAGTGTTCATCGCCGGCGGATTGGGGACAGCTTTAGATGTGGAGAAAGCAATTATGATTGGGCTTCTGCCTGACCTTCCTCCGGAAAAATTCACCTTTATTGGCAATAGCGCCATCGCGGGAACAAGGATGTGTCTCCTCTCTCAGGAGGCGATGAGAAAGGCAGAAAAGATTGCGGGGAGGATGACCTACGTAGATTTGAGCACAGAGCCAGAATTTATGAATAACTATACTGCTTCACTTTTTTTGCCGCATACAGATATAAACCTTTTTCCCAGCGTGAAGAAATTGATAAGTTGATTTAGGTGGCTAGTTATGGCTTTTACTATTGCGGTGGCCGGCAAGGGTGGAAGTGGCAAGACGACTTTAGCCACTCTGACTATTCTCCAGCTCATCAGAGAGAATAAAGGACCTATTCTGGCAGTTGATGCTGACCCCAATTCCAATCTGAACGTAGGTCTGGGCATGAAATTTGAAGAGACTATAGCCGATCTGCGAGAGGAAGTTCTGGCTAAGGAAGTTCCTTCAGGGATGTCCAAAACCGAGTTTTTCGATTATCGCTTACACGAATCTCTTGTCGAGGGTGATAAAGTCGACCTCTTGGTGATGGGTCGGCCGGAGGGTTCTGGCTGTTACTGTGCAGTGAACAATCTTCTCAGGCAATATCTCTCCAGAATTTCTAAACAGTACAAGTATGTAGTTATGGATAACGAGGCGGGAATGGAACATTTGAGCAGGAGAACAACTGATGGTGTGGATGTACTACTTATTACCAGCGACCCCACTTTGGTAAGTATCAGATCTGCAGCGAGAATTCAGGAAATTGCGTTGCAGATAAAGCTGAAAGTAAAAGATATATATTTGATTATCAGTCGAGTAGCGAAATCTAAAGATATTTCCTCTCTCATTTCAGGAGGCATCCCCGATAGATTATCGTTACTGGAAAATATACCCGAGGACCCTTTGGTCCTTGAGGCTTCTGAAAAAGAGGAAGACCTTCTCTCTCTTCCAGCGGAATCTCCTGCTTTTCAAGCAGTTGGTAGATTAATGAAAAAGCTGAAATTGTAGGAGCGCTACTCTTCTCTCCACTAAAGAATGGGGGGCATATTAAGTAAGATATAGGAGCATTAAATTGGAAAAAGCTACTGAAAAGTGGGCAAGTAAAGTTAACGAACTAATTATCGGAGCAACACAGAAAGAGGGTGGAACGAGGAGTTCTGTTATTAAAGTTGGAGGAGCTACTACTCTACCGTTTCTTCATTTTGAAGGAGTTATTCCTAATTCACCTGTAATTGCTATGGAAGTCTGGGATATGGAGCCTGTCGACTGGCCGGCTGTGTTAAAGGAGCCATTTGGAGACGTACTTAGTGATCCAGTAGAATGGGCTAAGAAATGTGTAAACGAGTATGGAGCCGATTTCCTGTGCCTGCGGCTGGCTTCCACACACCCGGACACCAAAAATAACTCTCCCGAAGAGACTTCGGCAACAGTCAAGAAAATTCTGGAAGTGGTGTCCGTGCCTTTAATGATTATAGGATGTAACCAGGCAGAGAAGGACACTGAAGTTATTCCCGCAGTCAGTGAAGCTGCTCGGGGAGAGAACTGCCTGATAGGCATAGCAGTAGAGGCAAACTACAAGACAATAACTGCAGCCTGTCAAAGTGATGGACATTCGATAATTGCAGAATCTCCCATCGATATCAATTTAGCCAAGCAATTGAATATTCTTATATCAGATATGAGTTTTCCCCCGGAGAAGATAATTATGCACCCTGCCACAGGAGCTTTGGGCTATGGTTTGGAATACACCTATTCCATAATGGAGCGTAGTCGCCTGGCAGCTCTGCAAGGAGATAGGATGATGTCCATGCCTATGGTAAATTTCGTGGGACAGGAGGTATGGAGAGCTAAAGAAGCTAAAGCCTCTGAACAAGAGGTTCCCGAGTGGGGACCGATAGCCTCCAGAGGGCCACTGTGGGAAGTTACTACTGCTGTTAGTTATCTTCAGGCAGGAGCAGATATTCTGGTAATGTGCCACCCTAAAGCAATAGATAGCCTCAAGAAAACTATCGAAGAATTAATGAAAAAAGAATAAGTAATTTGGAAGCTTGCACAGATTGAATCTGTGCCTACAACAAGAGGGCATCACGAGAGGTTTTGTAGGCACGGTTTCAACCGTGCAGCAGTAATGGTTTTTTGGGCACAATTTCAAATTGTGCAGGGAGACATTCTGGAGGGAAAGAATATGTTCGTTATTGGGGAAAGAATTAACGGTATGTTTAATGATGTAGCCAAGGCAATTAAACAAGGTGATAAGGCTACTATACAGGATTTGGCTCGCAAACAGATGGAGTCAGGAGCAGATGCACTGGATGTCAATGTTGGTCCAACTGCCGAAGATCCTCTAAGAGCTATGGAGTGGCTGGTCAACACTATTGGTGAAGTTACTGATGCTCCTTTATCGATTGATACTACAAAGTTCGAAGTAATGGAAACTGGACTTAAATTATGTAAAGGTAAAGCGATAATAAATTCTACTTCGGGAGATAAAGAAAAACTGGACAGGCTTCTTCCTTTAGCCAAGAAATACAATGCTTCTATAATCGCTTTGACCATGAATAAGAGCGGAATTCCTCAAGATGCACAGAGCAGGGCAGAAATTGCTGCCCAGATTGTAACCTCTGCTCAGGAACAGGGGATAGATATGAACGAACTTTATATTGACGGAGTAATCCTTCCGGTCAATGTGGCACAGGACCATTCCCGGGAAGTTTTAGAGACAATAAAGCAGTGTAAACTCCTCTGTGACCCTCCTCCCAGGACGATTTTGGGACTGAGTAATGTTTCTCAGAAGACACTCGATCGTCCCTTAGTCAACCGAACCTACCTGGCAATGGCTATTGCCTGTGGTCTGGATGCAGCAATACTGGACCCCTTGGATAAAGATTTAATGAACAGTATGATTACTGCTGAATTGTTAATGGGGAAACAGATATATTGCGATAACTATCTTGGGGCCTACAGAAAAAAATAAGAATAAGAAATGTCTCATTAATAGGGAAAACGGATGGGTAGGGGAATTGTTTGGAGTGTCCCGACTTGTCGGGACGCTTTACACTTCAAAGCAAAAAAGTTCCCCGAAGTTCTTGACATAAACAGATAGAAACACATATTTATTGGCAAGCTGGATAAGCGGTTGAGGACGTGGTTGGATTGTCGGCTGCAGCAGGAAAGGTGGTAAGAGGGGAGATATCATGGAAGAACGTCTAAAGGCGATTTTATTATCCTACGAGGGAAAAACAGACGAACTAATTCCAATTTTACAGCAGGTTCAGACAGAATTTGGTTACCTTCCTGAAGAAGTGATGCTTGAAGTCGCTAAATTTACTCGTGTGCCCGAGAGCCGGGTATACGCTGTAGCCTCGTTCTACGCACAATTCCAGTTCACTCCAATGGGCAGAAAGAGAGTTATGGTATGCAGGGGGATTGCTTGCCATATTCGTGGTGCATCACAAATACTCGATGAGGCGGGAAGGATTCTTGGGATTAAAGAAGGTGAAACCACGCCGGATTTGGAATACACACTAAAGACCGTAGCATGTATTGGGTGTTGTGCACTGTCCCCATGTATGATGATAAACAAAAAGGTGTATACCAAGTTAACACAAACCAAGATAAGAAAAGCCTTCTCTAAGTGAGGTAGTAGAGTATGCTATTTGAGGAGATACAACGAAGAGCAAAAAAGGAGCGGGAAGAATTAAAGCAGAGTAAAATGCTGCTAATTTTTGTGGGGACTGCTACCTGTGGCAGGTCTGCTGGCGCATTAGAGGTGCTTGAAATAATTCGGAATGAAATAAAAAGCCGAGGGATTACGGCTCATATCATTGAAGTGGGCTGTATTGGACTGTGTTATGCAGAACCTATTGTTACCATCACCAAATCAGGAGGCCCTGGCATATGTTACGGCAATATTACTCCCGAGAAGGCTCAAGAACTTATTGGAAATTATATTATCAATAACAACACCTTAGCGGAGTATGCGCTGGGTACTATTGGAGAGGGAAGTATCGATGGTATTCCTAATCTCTTCCGGATTCCAGTTCTTAAGAGGCAGGTAAGGCGTGTCTTGCGCAATTGCGGCTTTACTGACCCTATAAACATAAAACATTATATTGCCAATGGTGGCTATAGTGGCTTTAGGAAAGCACTTAGGATGACACCTGAACTAATAATCACTGAGCTGAAGAAATCTGACTTGAGAGGAAGAGGGGGTGCTGGTTTTCCCACCTGGCGAAAATGGCAATTCTGTTTAGAAGCAGAGGCGGAAGAAAGATATATTATATGCAATGCAGATGAGGGCGATCCAGGCGCCTTTATGAACCGGTCACTTCTTGAAGGCGACCCTCATTCTGTATTAGAGGGAATGCTAATTGCTGGCTATACAATTGGCGCGAGTGTTGGTTTTATCTATTGCCGTGCTGAATATCCACTCGCATTAGAGAGATTAAAACAGGCTTTAAAGCAAATAGAAGAATATGGATTGATGGGGGATAACATCTTAGATTCTTCTTTCAATTTCCAAATAAAAATAAAGCAAGGTGCCGGTGCCTTTGTTTGTGGTGAAGAAACAGCATTAATTGCCTCTATTGAAGGAAAAAGAGGTATGCCACATCCACGACCACCTTTCCCTGCCATCTCAGGGCTCTGGGATAAACCTACAATAATTAACAATGTAGAAACTTTAGCCTCGGTAGCACTTATCTTTCAAAAAAGTGCTAATTGGTTTGCGCAATATGGCACACAAAAAAGCAAAGGAACAAAGACTTTTGCACTCGTAGGCAAGATAAAATATACAGGTCTTGTGGAAGTGCCACTGGGTGTTACTCTAAAGCAAATGGTCTATGAAATCGGTGGTGGAATTCCCAACGGTAAAGCGTTCAAGGCAGTTCAAACAGGTGGTCCTTCTGGTGGCTGTCTGCCCGCAACACTTTTAGACAACCCTATGGATTATGAATCACTAATTACTGCAGGGTCAATAATGGGTTCAGGCGGCATGGTAGTAATGGATGAGGATACCTGTATGGTGGATGTTGCCCGCTATTTTCTTGACTTCACGCAAAAGGAGTCTTGTGGTGAATGTGTACCCTGTCGGTTGGGCACAAAGCAAATGTTAGAAATCTTAGAAGATATAACCAAGGGAAAGGGCAAACCGGAGGATATCGACTTACTAATCGAATTGGCTGAATCGGTTAAAATGGGTTCACTCTGTGGCCTTGGGCAGACTGCTCCTAACCCTGTGCTTACCACTATTCGCTACTTCCGCAACGAGTACGAAGCACATGTAAAATACAAAAGATGCCCCGCTGTTGTATGCAAGGAGATAATTTCATCGCCTTGTCAACATGTCTGCCCAATGGAGATGGAAGCCCCAGTTTATACCTCTCTAATTGCTGAAAGACGCTTCAAAGAAGCATTTGATATAATCATCAAGGATAACCCACTGCCAGCCGTTTGTGCTAGGGTATGTCACCATCCTTGTGAATCCAAGTGTCAGGCCGGTAAATGGGGCAGTCCCATCGCTATTAGAGCGCTTAAGAGGTTTGCTACCGACTATGCATTAAAGGCCGGAATATACCCTACAACAAAAGAACAAAGAACAGGCGGGGAGAAGGTTGCGATAATCGGTTCTGGACCGGCGGGATTAACGGCGGGCTACTACCTTGCTAATAAAGGATATGATGTTACGATTTTTGAGGCTTTGGATGTTCCCGGTGGAGCATTAGCTGTTTGCATACCGGAATATAGATTACCCAAGAATATACTCAACATCGACATAGAAAACATTAGGAACACAGGCGTAAAAATTAAGACAAATATCAGGATAGGAGAAGATATGCCTTTCGATGAACTTTTAAGCAACTACAAAGCCGTATTTATCGCTACAGGTGCTCATAACTCACGGAAGTTACATATTCCAAACGAAGATGCCGATGACGTTATAGAGGCTATGAAATTTCTAGAGGATGTAAACCTTAGTAAAAAAAGGTTAATCCTAGGCAAAAGCGTTGGAATTATTGGCGGGGGTAATGCCGCTGTAGATGCGGCTAGGGCTGCCGTCAGGATTAAAGGTTGCGAGAGAGTTCTTATAATCTATAGGAGGACAAGAGCCCAAATGCCCGCGTTCAAGGAAGAAGTAGATGCTGCCCTTGAAGAGGGGATTGAGGTTCAATTCCTGAGGGCTCCCACTAAAATAATAACTGAAAATGGAAAGGTTACAGGGGTTGGATGTATAAAAATGGAATTGGCAGAAGCCGACGAAAGCGGTAGAAGAAGACCTGTTCCTATTGGAGGTACAGAGTTCGTTATTAACCTGGATACTCTAATAGTAGCGATTGGAGAGGAACCCGACCTTTGTTTTCTCGGGGAGGGTGAGCCGATAGAAGTTTCTAAAAGAAATAGAATAGTAGTATGCCCGGAAACACTCGCCACAAATGTAGATGGAGTTTTCGCTGGTGGAGACGTTGTGACGGGTCCTAACACCGTAATAGATGCTATGTCATCTGGAAAAATCGCCGCGGGAATGATCGATAAATATATCCGAGGAGAAAGTTTAGTTAGAGAATATAAGTTAACCAGACCCTCGGTGTATGTGCTCCCTGTCGAATTAACAGAACAAGAAATAGAATCTGTCCAGAGACCCAGGATACCGTGTTTACCTGTAAATAAGAGAATAAACAGTTTTGGTGAGGTAGAGTTAAATATGACGGAAGAGATGGCAATAAAAGAAGCCAGACGCTGTCTCCGGTGCGACTTAGAGACCGAAGACGGAAAAAAAGCAATTGAATCATTGGAACATAAACAGGCAGAGGGAAGAAGCAATAATGGATAAAGTCACACTCACAATCAACGGTCTGGAGATCACTGTGGATAAAGGTATGACCGTGTTGGAAGCAGCGCTAAGAAACGGTATTTACATCTCGCATCTTTGTTATCACCCCGACCTGAAACCGGTCGGTGTATGCCGATTATGTATGGTTGAAATCGAGGGGCAGGGATTGACCATCTCCTGTCAGGCTCCAGTTGAACAAGGTCTCATGGTTAAGACAGAGAATCCGGAGATTGATAAAGTGCGCCGTGTTGCTGTGGAATTGCTCATCGTAAATTATCATGCAGACTGTCTTACTTGTGCCCAGAACAATCAGAACGAGCTTCAGCGAATCGCCGCCCATATTGGGATCACAAAGGAGCGGTTAGAACGCTTGAGGCCTCCGACCAAAACAGTTTCCGTTGACACCTCAAATCCTTTCTTTGACCGTGACCCTAATCAATGCGTGCTCTGCGGTATCTGCGTGCGAACCTGTGAAGAGCTTCAGGGAGTCAGCAGTATCGACTTCGCATTTCGGGGATATAATACTACAATCAGCACCTTTGGGAATAAACCCATAGCAGAATCCAGATGTGAGTCCTGTGGGGAATGCGTTGTCAGGTGTCCGGTAGGAGCGTTGACGCCTAAGAAGTTCCAGCAACCGTCACGCGAAGTGAAGACTATCTGCCCTTATTGCGGGTGCGGATGCGGTATTTATCTTGGTGTACGGGGGAATAATATCGTTAGTGTGCGAGGTGATGTTGATAATCCTGTCAATAAGGGTAACCTTTGTGTCAAGGGTCGATTCGGTTATGACTTCATCAACCACCCTGAACGGTTGAGCGCACCGCTTATCAAGAGAAATGGTGAATTCGTTGAAGCTAACTGGGAGGAGGCATTGGAGCTTGTTACAAGAAAATTGTCTAATTACAAGGGAGACGGGTTTGCTACTATTGCTTCTGCTAAGTGCACTAACGAAGAAAACTATCTTATCCAGAAGTTCACCAGGGCGGTGGTGGGCACAAATAATATTGACCACTGTGCCCGGCTTTGCCATGCACCGACTATAGCGGGATTGGCTCAAAGTTTCGGCAGCGGGGCGATGACTAACTCCATCAATGAGGTTAGCGATGCTGCCTGCATCTTAGCCATAGGCACCAATACCACAGTTGCTCACCCCATAATCGGGCTTCAGATGAAGAGAGCAGTGCAAAACGGTGCAAAACTTATTGTAGCCAATCCTAGAAAAATCGATTTATGTCGTTTCACTGATATCTTTCTACAACATCGACCCGGGACCGATGTAGCCCTGCTTATGGGCATGATGCGGGTCATTGTCGATGAAGGGCTTCTTGATGAGACCTTTATAGAAAAGCGTTGCGAGAATTTCGAGGACTTCAAGGATTCGCTTTCGAGTTTCAACTTGGATTTTGCAGAGCAGATTACGGGGGTAAGCCGGGAGAAAATAATTAAAGCAGCCAGACTCTATGCTACCTGCAAACCGGCCACCATTCTCTACGCCATGGGCATCACTCAGCATACTCACGGCACTGATAATGTACTAGCAACTAGTAATTTGGCCCTTCTCACCGGAAACATCGGCAAACCATCAACAGGAGTTAACCCGTTGCGGGGGCAGAACAATGTTCAAGGCGCCTGTGATATGGGTGCCCTGCCTAATGTCTATCCGGGATATCAGAAAGTAAATGACCCTATGATAAAAAGTAAATTTGAAAATGCATGGGGTTGCAGGCTGAACGATTCGCCGGGGCTGACACACATTGAGATATTTGATGCTATCCATCAGGGGAAGATTAAAGCGCTCTACTTAGTTGGTGAAAACCCGATTCTTAGCGAGGCAAATGCTAAACACGTTGAGGAAGCAATCAATAGACTGGAGTTTCTTGTAGTTCAAGATATATTTCTTTCAGAAACTGCAAGATTAGCTGATGTCATCTTGCCTGCAGTAACCTTTGCCGAAAAGGATGGAACATTCACGAACACTGAGCGGCGAGTTCAGCTAATACGGAAAACAATAGAGCCAATTGGAGAGGCAAAACCAGATTGGTGGATCACATGCCAAATTGCTAAGAGACTGGGAAGTAAGGGCTTTGATTTCTTACACCCTAAGGAGATCATGGAGGAGATTGCCTCTCTTACTCCTAGCTACAAAGGCATCTCTTATGAGCGTCTAGAGAATGGGGGTTTACAATGGCCTTGTGTTACAGGAGAACACCCTGGGACACCAATTCTTCATACTCAAGCGTTTGCCACGAAAAGTGGCAAAGGTAAGTTCATACCTCTCGGATATAAACCATCCGCGGAAGTTCCGGATGATAAGTATCCATTAATTCTCACCACCGAACGTAGCCTTTACCAGTTCCACACAGCCACTATGACACGAAGGGTAGAGGGTCTCAATATATTGAGAAGCCATGAGATGGTAGAGATAAATTCAAAGGATGCCGCTGCTTTGGGGATTGGTGATGGTGAAAGGGTGCGGGTAATTTCTCGTCGAGGAGTAGTGGAAACTTTTGCGAAGGTAACGGATGTTTCTCCACCAGGTGTGGTCTCTATGAGTTTCCATTTTAGTGAAAGCCCCACCAATGTGCTCACTAACTCGGCTCTTGACCCTGTGGCTAAAATTCCTGAGACTAAAGTGTGTGCGGTACGAATAGAGAAATTAGAAGGGGAGGAGGATAGGAGTGCAGATTACACAGAAAGATGAGCACTACCGTTGAGCTATTTATAATTGGCATCACTGTATCTTTTGGTCATTGTCTTGCTTTCTGTTCGTCGGGGATATTGCCTTATATCGCTGCAACCAGGCATGGCTGGAGAGAAGGTCTTAGGACGACGTTAATCTTTTTGTTCACCCGTCTGGTTGCCTATGTCCAAGCATAGGAATTTGAAAAATTCCTATGCGGATTAGGGAGTTTGAAGGAAACAATCTGGTTTCCCTCAAGGGGTGACAGCGGAAAAATGCGACGAATAGGAGCATTTTGGAGCACCAAAGGGGCGAAGCCCCTATGGAAGTAACCCCGAAGGGGTTATCTTGTTTTGGGACTATTGGCTGGTCTGTTTGGAAGGCTACTTACCCAACGGCTTCATCAATTTGGGTATCTGGTCAATCTTTTCGGTGGATTATTATATTCATGGGAGAATCAAGGCCTTCTAGGATGTGTTGGTTGTGGACGTTGCTTGAAGGTCTGCTACGGGGAAATCGATATATCAAAGGTTGCCGGTGAGATTCAGGTAAAATGAGAATGACTGATTTTGCAGCAATAATATTGGCAGGAGGAGAAAACTTGAGGCTTCCTTACTTAAAGTCTAATCTTTTAGTGGGAGGAGAGATTCTAATCAGAAGAATTACCCTATCGCTTCTTTCTCTGTTTAAGGATATTCTGATAGTCGTTGATGAAGATAAGTTAGATTATTTAGAAAAACTTATGTATAGTTTTGGACGTTCTGTGAAATTGGTCAGCGATGTGGTTGGACCGAAGTGCCCACTGCGTGGCTTATATAGTGGTCTTCTCTACTCTCCGGCGAAGTTTAACTTTCTGGTAGGGTGTGATATGCCCTTTCTTCAGAGAGAACTGATATCCTATATGGCCAGGAGAATTTCTCGAGCCGATATATTGATTCCTCGCACGGGAAAATTTTTGGAGCCATTACACGCATTCTATTCGTCAAAGTGCTTACACAGTATAGAAAAAGTGTTGAGAAAAGGGGAGAAGAGAATGGTCTCTTTTTTCCCTTATGTTGAGGTAGAGTATTTAGAAAGGGAAAAGATTGAAATTTTCGATCCCCAGGGTATCTCATTTTTCAATATTAATACTATAGATGACTGGAAAAAGGCAATAGAGATTGAGAAAAAAAGAGGGAAACAACAGTATGGAAGGGAATATTCACAGGTTGCCAATATTACGCAGTTTCAGAGATAGAAAGAAACAGGTAGAAGATGTTTTGGTGAGGGAAGCTTCCATTACCATATTCTACAATGGGAGAAAGATAGTTACCCTTCTCTGTACCCCGGTGGAACTTATGGAGCTGGCTATAGGGTTTCTCTTCTCTGAGGGGATTCTCTCCCATTTTGAGGAAATAAGATGGATCTCAGAAGATCCTGAGAGAGGAATAGTAATAGTAGAAGGAAGTGTGGAGAATAAAACTCGAGAGCCTGTTGAGAGAGTCATAACTTCTGGATGTGGCCAGGGGATGTTTTTATTCCCTTCTGAGGGACAAGGAGAGGACGAGATTTCAATTAGAGGGATTTCTCTCTCCTCTCATTGGATAAGCCAGTTGATTAGAGAATTTTACAAGAGGTCTCAGTTGTATCTCACCACAGGAGGGGTTCACTCGTGCGCCCTGGCCAACGAAGGAGGAATTATTATTTTCAGTGAAGATATTGGTAGGCATAATGCTCTGGATAAAGTTGCCGGAAAATGTGTTATGGAGGGGATTGGGACAGAAGATTCCATAATTCTAACCACAGGAAGGGTCTCTACAGAAATGGTTATTAAGGCAAGGAGAATGAATGCTACTTTCTTGATATCACGCGGGGCACCTACTGATCTCTCGGTTGCACTTTCCAAAAAGTCAGGGATAACCTTGATAGGTTTCTGTCGAGGTGAGCGAATGAACATATATTCTCACCCAGAAAGGGTAATATTTAAAGGGAATGGAGAAACTACCTGAAATAACAGTCAACCGTTTAAGCATTTATCGCCGTTATGTAAAATCCCTGCTTAAGAAAGGAAAACCTTTGGTGACTTCTGAAAAGTTAGGGAAGAAGATGCATTTTAAGCCTTCTCAGATACGCCGAGACCTTTCCTATATAGGGCAATTTGGAGAGAGAGGAAAGGGGTACAATGTAAAGAAGCTTTTCCAGGGACTGGACAAGACCTTGGGATTGGACAGGAAGTGGCAGGTGGCATTAGTAGGAGCAGGAAATTTGGGTAGGGCACTCTCTGCCTATCCTGGATTCCGCCAACATGGATTCAAAATTTCAGTCATCTTTGACAACTCACCAACAAAGATAGGAAAGACCTGGCTGGGAGTGGAGATTCGGGATATAAAACAGATACCAAAAGTAATAAAGGAAAGAAAGATAAAAATTGCCATCATTGCTGTACCGTATTTTTCCGCCCAGCAGGCTGCTGACATTTTAGTCCACGCAGGGGTAAAAGCAATCTTAAACTTTGCTCCTTATAAACTAGCTGTACCAGAAGGATTGAAATTAAGGAATATAGACTTGTCTACCGAACTACAGAGCTTGAGCTGTTTCTTGGCTAAATAAATTTTAAAGAAGATTTCTGAAAAAGTCCCCTAAGTGTCATTCAGGCTGTGTCATAATTAGATTTTTTGTTTGGTAGCCGCAACCTTCAGGTTGCGTTCTCGACGGGGAAATTGCGCAGGCTAAAGCCTGCGACTACCAAAATTAGGGTTACGACACAGTCTGATTGCGAACGAAGTGAAGCAATCTCGTTGTTATCGTCGAAGAATGAGATTGCCACGCCCTTCAGGCTCGCAATGACAGACCAAAAGCAAGACTTTTTCCAGACCTGTAAAGATTTGCTTGACACTTGCTTGATTTATTTTGTATAATCCAAACTTCAAAATAGTTAGGTTTTAAATTTTTTAGCTTAGTTTGTGAAAAATTTCACAAAGTTTTAGAGCTGCCAGTTATGAAATTCTATATAAATAAAGTAGATTGGGAAAAATTTCTGGGACAGATTTCAAAAACTTATCGTATTTACGCTCCACAAGAGGTTTATGACGAACTATCCTATCAGCTCTTATCTCCAGAAAATGTTAATAACACCACTTATGGTACTTATCGAGCAGTTCAACCTTTCAAGACATTCTTCTCTTTACCTCAGGAAAAGGTAACAGTGGTTACTTCCCAGCCAGAGAAGACGATAGTTCTGGGAGTTAAGAATTGTGACCTTAAGGCGCTTCAAGTTTTAGATAAGATTTTCTTGGAAGGAGACTTTGTAGACCATTTTTATAGAGAGAGAAGAGAAAAGACCCTTATTATTTCCTCTGATTGTTACCAACCAAAGGATACGTGTTTTTGTACTTTGCTGGACAATAATCCTTTTCCAGAAGAAGGCTTTGACCTCAACCTTTCTCCAATAGATAATGGTTTCCTTCTCGAAGTGGGTTCCCCCAAAGGGGAGAGCTTTATTACTTCTATAAGAGAAGATTTGAAAGAAGCAACTTCTGATTTAGTTAAGGAAAGAGAGAACAAGAGAAAAGAGGCGAAGAAGAGAGTAGTAGAGGTAAACAGGGAATTTAAGACCAAAAGACCCTTCTCCGCTATTGTAAAAGATGAGTATGCTTCACCTGTGTGGGAAGAGGTAACCAAAACCTGCGTGGAATGTGGAGCTTGCACTAACATCTGCCCTTCCTGTTACTGTTTTCTCCTTGTGGATACAGAAGATGGGGGTAAATTTCCCAAAGTTAAATTTTGGGATTCCTGTCAGCATACCGGTTTTGCCCGGGTCGCTGCGGATGTCAATCCCCGGGCAAAATTATATGAAAGGTTGAGGAATAGATATTTGTGCAAATATGAGTACAGGCCAGAAAATTTTGGAATTGTAGCCTGTACCGGTTGTGGTCGCTGTGTGGAAGCCTGCCAGGGAAAAATAGATAAAAGAGAAGTGATAAAGAAATTAAGTGAAAAAGAGGAAAAGTGAATGGTGGAGAATCCTTATTTACCAGTTGAAGCTAAGATTGAGAAGATTATTGATGAGACTTCTAACATAAAGACCTTCGTGTTGAAGCCCAGCCGAAAAATCAAATTCGAAACTGGCCAATTTGTTCAACTAACTATACCTGGTATTGGCGAGGCGCCCTTTACTCCCTCCTCCTCTCCCTACCAGACTGAAAAAATAGAGCTAACCGTCATGAAGGTTGGACTTCTCACTGACAGATTGCATGAGACGAAGGTGGGAGAAATCGTGGGTATTCGAGGCCCTTATGGTCGGGGGTATCCTTTTGATGATTTCTATAAAAAGGAAGTTCTGGTTCTTGGCGGTGGAGTAGGTATGGCACCCTTGAGGTCTTTACTTCTTACTCTTCTGGAAAATGCAGATAAGTTCCGGCGGATAGTTCTCTGTTACGGAGCGAGGACTCCCGAAGATATAGTTTATAAAGATGCCTTTCCTGAATGGAAGAAAAAAAAGAAATTGGAAATCTTAAGAAGTGTAGATAAAGCGGCTCCTGGGTGGGAAGAAACCGAGGGACTGGTGATTGTCCTTCTGGACAAAGTCAAGATGGATTTAAGAAATTCTGTGGCTGTGGTTTGTGGACCTCCGATTATGATGAAATTCGGCACGCTGAAGCTCCTGGATTTAGGATATAAACCCGAGAATATCTACCTTTCTATGGAAAAGAATATGTCTTGCGGTCTGGGCAAATGTGGACACTGTGCCCTGGGTAAATATTATGTTTGTAAAGATGGTCCGGTTTTCAAATACGACCTGATAAAAGATGTTCCGGATATCTGGCTATAATATGAGATAATTATTCCTTTACTGTAGGGGTTCGATTCATCGAACCCGCAGAGACGGGCTCAATAAATTGAGCCCCTACACTGTCTCTTCGACAGAGTGACAAAATGAAAAAATTATTTATTGATTTGGAAGCCTGTTCTAAATGTAAAGATTGTACGGTCTCCTGTAGTTATTTCTATCATCCTGACAATAATGGGATAACCGATTTAAGGGAGTTAGCCAGTTTTTCTCTTATCTGCAGGCACTGTGAGGATGCTCCCTGTGTTAAAGTCTGCCCGCAAGAGGCGCTGGAAAAACAGAAGGATGGAGTATTGAAAAGATATAATATGCGCTGCGTGGGGTGTAAGTCTTGCGTGGTGGCTTGCCCTTTTGGAACGATTTATCCGGAACTTATTCCCTACCTCGTTTCCAGTTGCGATTATTGTTTAGATAGGGCAAATGGAAAGCCTCCTCTTTGTGTAGAGACTTGCCCGGAGAAGGTAATTAGATACGGAGAGATTGAACAAGACCCGAAAAAGAATTATTTTGCTGTGGGAAAGAATTTAATAGTCCACTATATTCCCTGGGAAAGAGAGTAAGAATGGCAAAGACTCTATTCTACTTCATAGTATTTCCTGGATTTTTATTTACAGCATTGGTAGGCTTGTTAGTTAGTTGGATTGACCGAAAAGTGACTGCCCGGGTGCAGTGGCGAGTAGGTCCGCCGCTACTTCAGCCACTTTACGATTTTGTAAAACTTTTGGGTAAAGAGACGATTGTCCCTCAAGCTGGGGCGAAGTTGACTTTTCTTCTTTCCCCACTTTTTGGATTGGCCGCAGTGACTATTGTCTCCACTCTACTTTGGCTGGTAATGATTTCACCAGGGCAAACTTTTCTGGGAGATTTAATTGTGGTTATCTATTTATTGACAATTCCATCTATATGTGTAATTATAGGCGGCTTTGCTTCGGGAAATCCTTTAGCTTCTTTAGGCGCTTCCCGGGAGATGAAAATGATTTTAGCATACGAGTTACCTTTTATTCTGGCTATTTTCACTCCTGTTATTAAAGCGCAAGGCGCAATCAGGCTTGGCGATTTACTCCAATATCAATGGGCAAATAGTATCTTCCTCAATTCCTGGTCCGGATTTATTGCTTTTGTTGTGGCTATAATCTGTATGCAGGCAAAATTAGCTTTAGTGCCTTTCGATATTCCTGAGGCAGAGACAGAGATAATAGCAGGCCCTTATATTGAATATTCTGGAGCCCCTTTGGCCCTTCATAAACTTACGCGCTGGATGATGTTGTTTGTAGTGCCAATGTTTTTAGTAATTATGTTTATGGGCGGTATTGTATTTTCCGGTTGGCATATTTTATGGGGCATATTGAAATATGTCTTGCTTTTAGTGATTATTATTTTAATGCGCAACACTAATCCCCGACTTCGTATCGACCAGGCTATAAAATTTTTCTGGGGACCAATGACAATTCTGGCAGTTGTCGGCGTAATCCTTGCATTTCTGGGGCTATGAGATGGATATCAAGATGAAGGCATTAACTAAATCTATCTGGGTGTTCCATTTTGCATCCGCTCCTTGCAATAACTGCGATATAGAAATTCTCGATGCATTAACTCCCAGGTTTGATTTGGAAAGGTTCGGTATCCTTTTAGTGGGAAGCATTCGCCATGCAGATGTTATGCTGGTCACTGGTGCAGTCTCTCCCAAAGGAGCAGTAAGGCTAAAAAGACTTTACGAGCAGGCTTCTAAGCCCTGTTTGGTGGTAGCAGTTGGAGTTTGTGCCTGTTCGATGACAATGTTTCGGGATTCTTATAATGTGGCTGGACCTGTGGATAAAATTGTTCCTGTGCATGCATACATTCCGGGTTGTCCGCCGAAACCAGAAGCAATGATTATGGGAGTAGTCAAACTGATTAAGTCATTAAAGAAGGGTTAATTCGATGGCAGAAGGAATTTTGGCAAAAATAAAAGGGAAATTTTCCTGGCAAATACTTAACATTTTTGAGAAATCTCCTCGGCGGGCCTATATCGACGTTAAACCTGAAAATATAAAGCAAATGGTTGAATTTATTTTTCGAAGATTGGAAGCTCGCTTTGTCATTGCCTCGGGAGTTGATACTCCTAATGGAATAGAAATACTATACCATTTTTCGTTTGACAGTGTGGGGAAAATAGTTACTCTACGAACAAAAATTGATAAAGAAAATCCGGAAATAGAATCGATAACTCCGATTATAAAAGGGGCAGAGTGGATCGAACGAGAAATTTATGAATTGTTGGGAGTTCGATTCAAGAATCATCCAAATTTGAAGAGACTACTCCTGGCAGAAGACTGGCCAGAAGGAAAGTATCCTCTCAGGAGAGAATAGTGGCTAAGACAATTATTCCTATTGGCCCATACCATCCTTTGCAAGAAGAGCCAGAATTTTTCAAGCTCCTCGTAGAAGGTGAAAAAGTTTTGGAGTTGGAGATAGAACTGGGATATAATCACCGGGGAATTGAGAAAATTGCTGAATCAAAGAGTTACGACCAGGTAATTTTCCTGGTGGAGCGCGTTTGCGGTATCTGTTCCACATCACATCCCATTGCCTGTGTGAATGCACTGGAAGACTTAGCCGATATTAAAGTCCCTGAACGGGCATTATATATTCGAAGTATTATTGCTGAACTGGAAAGGCTCCATTCGCATCTACTCTGGCTGGGATTGGCTGGTCATTTTATTGGTTATAATACAGTATGGATGTGGGCGTGGAAATACCGGGAGCCTGTTCTGGATATTTGTGAGAGAATTACCGGCAATCGTAACCATTATGCAATGATGAAAGCCGGTGGAGTGAGAAGAGATATCGACAATAATGATATTCCTCACATAATGAAGATGGTCGATAATCTATTACCTGCGCTCGATTTGTTTAAGGGCGCAGTGATGGATGACCCGGTGATTGCTGCCAGAACAAAAGGAGTGGGGGTTTTGACCAAGGAGGATATAATTGATTATGGAGCAGTTGGTCCCACTGCGCGAGCTTCAGGTGTGGCTATAGATGTTAGAAAAGACGAGCCTTATGCTGCCTATCCTTTGGTTGAATGGAAAGTAATAACGCGTGAAGAAGGAGATGTCTTTGCCAAGATTGTGGTGCGCATACTGGAAATGTATGAGGCTGTGAAGATTATCAAGCAATGTTTGGAGAAGTTGAAAATAGTTGGTGGGGAGATAGATGCGAAGGTTAAAGAGATTCCTCCTGGCGAAGGAATTGGCAGAGGCGAGGCACCTCGGGGAGAAGTATTCCATTATATCAGAAGTGATGGGAGTAACCGTCCGGTGAGATATAAAATAAGGGCTCCCAGTTATATGAACGTTCCCACTAATCAGAAATCTGTAGTTGGTGGTACTATTTCTGATGCCACGATAACCTTGGCTGCTGTTGATCCCTGTTACTGTTGCACGGAAAGAGTGGCAGTTGTGGATAAGAAGACCGGAAAGAAAGGATTGACCGGTCAAGACTTGATAAAGTTATCCCAGGAAAAGACCTTAAGAATTAAGAGGGAATTGGTAGTGTAGGGCTTTACCCCCACCACCAATGTATTGGTGTGGGGGTTTATGCCCGTAATGGTTTTGGTCGCGTAGGGGCGCCTTTATGGTCGCCCAAAGGTTTATCCCCGTGAAAAATACGCCCATAAAGGGCTACACTACGAATAAACAATGGTAGGATGCCGATGAATTTGTTGCACTATTTAATTATTATTCCATTTATAGTGGGACTATTCTGTTTAGTGGTTCCCAAAAAGTTAAGTAAGCTTAGAGATTTGTTGGCCATAGGTGGTTCACTGGCAACTTTCTATTTCACTATAGTTATTTTTCTTCGTAAGCCTGTTGAGTGGTTTTATAATAATCTCCTTCTTTTGAGAGTCGATAATCTTAGTGGATTTATTCTTTTAGCTATCGGTCTTTTTGGGGTTTTAATTATTGTCTATTCACTAAAATTTATGGCAGGCAAGGAGCGCTTAAACGAATACTACACTTATCTTCTCTGGACAATCGGTGGAGCTTGCGGGGCAATTTTAGCAAACAATCTGATTCTCCTTCTGGTTTTTTGGGGATTTCTCGGCTTGACCCTTTATCTACTTATTGGCATAGGTGGGCCAGAGGCTACTTCAGCAGCCAAGAAGACATTTATTATTGTCGGTGGTTCCGATTGTCTGATGATTTTGGGAATTGGCATTATCTGGTTTTTGACTGGTTCTTTCCAGATGGACAATATTAGCGTTCACTTAACTGGTCCGTTACCCACAATTGCATTTATCTCGTTAGCTATTGCTTCCTTTGCCAAAGCTGGAGTGATGCCTATGCATACCTGGATTCCAGATTGCGCGGAAAAAGCCCCCATCCCTGTTACTGCTTTTTTGCCTGCTTCTTTAGATAAACTATTGGGCATCTATCTTTTGGGAAGAATTGCTATGGACATTTTTGTAATGAATAAGGCGATGGGCACGCTTTTGTTAATTGTTGGTGCTGTAACCATTATTGCTGCGGTAATGATGGCTTTAGTCCAGCACGATCTAAAGAAGTTATTATCTTACCATGCTGTGAGCCAGGTGGGATATATGGTCCTTGGCATTGGAACAGGAAATCCTATTGGAATTGCTGGTGGAATATTCCATATGTTAAACCATGCGGTTTATAAGAGTTGTCTTTTCCTGGCAGGTGGAGCAATTGAGCATCGAGCTCAAACAACAGATTTAGATAAATTGGGTGGCTTGGCTAAACTGATGCCCATCACTTTCGTCACTTTTTTGATTGCTGCATTATCAATTTCTGGCGTTCCACCTTTTAATGGTTTTGTGTCCAAGTGGATGATCTATCAAGGGGTAATCCAGCTGGGCAAAGATGGCGATAAATTATGGATTATCTGGTTGGTGGCAGCTATGTTCGGCAGTGCTTTGACCCTGGCTAGTTTTATGAAATTGATACACGCTGTGTTTTTAGGTTCGCCATCATCCGGGACCACACGCTTAGCACGAAAACGAAACGAAGTTTCGTTTTCTATGTGGTTTCCTATGGCAGTACTGGCAGTGCTCTGTGTAATTTTTGGCGTTTTTGCATACAGGGTTCCTTTGAAAAATTTTATTTTCTCCGCAGTTCCTGGAGTCTCTTTCCTTGGTTTCTGGTTGCCAGGTCTTGCTACTCTACTGATTATTATCGGAATTATTTTGGGAGCAATTATCTATTGGCTGGGCAATATCAAAGGCGTGCGGACGGATACGGCTTATGTTGGCGGTGAGATAATTCCTCAGGATAGCCGTGTAACCGGAGTAGACTTCTATAATACAATAAAAGATTTTGGAATAATTAAGAACATCTATAGGCATGCTGAAAACAAACTTTTTGATATTTATGACCAGGGAACAAAATTCGTATTTTTCTTTATTCGCGGTTTAAGAAAGATTCATAGTGGAGTACTGCCTACATATCTGTTTTGGTCTCTTTTTGGTATGCTAATTCTTTTTATAATTATGATGTTCAGGGTTTAAGGTTATGTTTGAATTGTATATTCTTCTATTATTTATGATTATAGGTGCAATAATTGCTGTAGAGATAAAGGATTTGCTCTCTTCAGTAATTGCTGTTGGCGCAGTAGGCTTGGGGTTATCCGTTGCCTTCCTGATTTTAAAGGCGCCCGATTTAGCTATCACTCAGTTGGCAGTAGAGATATTATGTTTAATCATCTTAATTCGGGCAACGATAAGGAGAGACATCCCCCCACTAAACCGCCGCAAAGAAGTTGTTGGCTCGATTATGGTTCTATTGTTCATTGGAGGTTTTCTATTTTTTGCTTACCTTTCTTTGAAAGATTTACCATCATTCGGGCATCCAATAATGAGAGTTAGCCAGAATTATTTAGCTGAAGGGCTAAGGAAGACCGGCGCAACCAATCTGGTTGCTTCAGTGATATTAGACTTTCGTGCCTATGATACTTTAGGCGAGGCAACTGTGCTTTTTACTGCGGTGATTGGAGTATTAGCGATATTACGCCGCATTGGGCGTAAGAAAGTCGATGAAGTTGTGAAAGAGGAAGATGAATAAAAAAACTAAACAGCCGGGTATGACCCTGATTGTCAAGACGATTACACGCCTCACAGTGGGGTTAATTCTTTTGTATGGAATATATATCGTCACCCATGGTCATATTTCGCCAGGGGGCGGGTTTGCCGGTGGCGTGATTATTGCTCTATCTTTTATACATCTTATGCTCGCCTTTGGTAAGGATTTAGCATTAAGAAAATTGAGTGAAAAATTAGCTGCTTTCTTTGAGAACTTTGGGGCAATAATGTTTTTGACCATTGGACTTCTGGGCTTTATAGGGGGGTATTTCTTCTTTAATTTTATTTTTAAGGGTAGACCGTTTAATCTGTTTAGTGCGGGAATTATTCCTTTGTGTAATATTGCTATATGTTTTAAAGTTGGCGCTGGACTATTTGCCGTATTTGTTGCTCTAATACTTTTAAAGGTACCTATTAAGAAAGAATAACCAATGATTTATTTAATGTGTTTCATTCTATTCTCTATCGGCATTTACTGTATCCTGGTAAAGAGGAACCTTATCAAGATTATCATTGGCATAGGGATTGCTGAGTATGCAGTTAATCTATTCTTCATACTGGTTGGCTATCGTGCCCAAGGCCGTGCGCCAATACTTGCCCAAGACCAGGTAATCCAGAATATGGTAGACCCTTTACCTCAGGCACTAATCTTGACCAATATCGTCATTGGTTTAGCCGTTACTGTTTTAATTGTTGCCATTGCTATAAGGATATATGAAAAACATGGAACTTTCGATATTACCAAAATCAGGAGATTACGAGGATAAACGATGAATCTGGCGTCATTACCCCTTACTCCTAACCTATTACCATTGTTTGTTGCTATCCCGCTAGGTTCTGCTTTTATAGTTTCTCTTTTAGGAAAAAGGGTAAAGGGATTTTCTGATACTTTTTCCAATGTAGCTACTTTTTCTTTGCTTTCTATATCTTTGCTTTCTATTCTCTTAGTTAAGCATTCCGGAACTGTTGTCTATAAGGTCGGTGGATGGATACCGCCTATTGGAATCTGTATGGTCTTGGATGGTTTGACCAGTTTTATGTTGGTCACAATTAATCTGATTGCATTCTTAGTTACCATTTATTCAATAAGTTATATGGAAAGATATACAGCTAAATGGAAGTTCTATACTCTATTCTTATTGATGCTCGCCGGCATGAACGGAGTAATCATTACCGGGGATATGTTTAATCTGTTTGTTTTTTTGGAAATTGCTTCTATTTCAAGTTATGCCCTGGTTGCTTTCGGAGTAGAGCACGAAGAGTTAGAGGCTTCTTTTAAATATATGGTAATGGGAATTGTGGCGTCGCTATTTATTCTGTTAGGGATCGCGTTTCTGTATAGTCTCACATCCACTTTAAATATGGCTGATATAAGCCGTACTTTGGCTAAAATTGGAGATAACCAAACGGTATTTTTTGTGGCAGCTTTATTTCTAATGGGTTTTGGTCTAAAAGCAGCTTTAGTGCCATTTCATGCTTGGCTGCCTGACGCCCATCCTTCAGCACCTGCCCCAATCTCAGCCATGCTTTCCGGGGTACTGATTAAAGCTCTGGGTGTTTATGCATTAGCCAGAATCTTCTTCAATGTTCTGGGAATGACTGCTATTTCATCTTCTATCCTAATGGTTCTGGGGATTATCTCTATGGTTTTGGGTGGGCTCCTGGCCTTGGGACAGGAAGACATCAAACGACTATTTGCCTATTCCAGTATTAGCCAGATAGGCTATGTGGTCTTTGCCATAGGCATGGGAACTCCCCTGGGAATTCTGGCTGGATTATTTCATCTGTTCAATCATGCGATTTTTAAGTCTTTATTATTCTTAAATTCAGGCTCAATTGAGTATGCTACCGGGACAAGAGATTTGAGGAAAATGGGTGGTTTGACTTCTAAGATGCCAGTTACAGGATACTCTTCTTTAGTTGGCTCAATGTCTATTTCTGGCATACCACCCTTAAGCGGTTTCTGGAGCAAATTACTGATTATTTTAGCCGCGATTGAAGCGAAACATTTTATCTTTGCTTCTATTGCTGTCTTAGTAAGTATATTGACATTAGCATACTATTTAAAAGTACAGAGATTAGCGTTTTTTGGAGAGTTAAGAGACTCATTGAAAGGAATAAAAGAAGTTCCTCTAACAATGAAGTTATCAATGATTGCCTTGTCTATCATTTGTATATTCGGAGGTTTACTTTTAATCCCTGGGGTGCAGAAGAATTTTCTTAATTTAGCGACTGAAGTGCTGGTCAATGGGACGAACTATGCCCAAGTTATTTTGGGGAGTATAAAATGAAAAGTAGGATTATTCTATTTTTCCTGGCAATTTTAGTCTGGCTTGGCCTAACCTGGCCACCTGACTGGCAGCATATTTCCATTGGAATTCTGGCAGCAATATTTGTTGCCTTTATGACCGGGGATATGTTTACTAAGCGTCCACATCTTTTTAGACATCCCAAACGATATCTCTGGTTGCTCTATTATTTACCTATTTTTATCTGGGAATGCATAAAGGCAAATTTCGATGTGGCCTATCGGGTGGGCCATCCAGACCTTCCGATTAATCCAGGAATAGTCAAAGTAAAGACAAGTCTAAAATCGGACACAGGTCTTACATTTTTGGCTAATTCCATTACCCTTACACCCGGGACTTTAAGTGTAGATGTAGACCAGGAAGAAGGGTTCCTTTATGTCCACTGGATTAATGTGAAGGATAAAGATATAGAAAAGGCAACAAAATTAATTATAGGTAAATTCGAACCCATTTTAAGGAGAATTTTCGAATAAACTCAACGCTGTAGTAAATGTGGTAGTCGCAGGCTTCAGCCTGCGCATATATTCACGCAACCTAAAGGTTGCGACTACCAGTAGACTAAAATTGCACTGTGAAAAGAGCTGATAAGATGAACAGAAGGTTACGCTGGTTAGCAGGGTTATTAATAATAATTGCATTATTTGTAGGAATTATATTTTATCCTCCCGCTTCGCTCCTGGAGTGGCAGTCCGTTAGTCTTATGCGCTTTTTCTTTATTCTTTCGCTCTGCTGTGTATTTTGTCTATATCGCATTATGAGGGGTCCCACTCCAGCGGACAGGGTAGTTTCTATTGATATATTGGGAATATTAATTGTTGGTTTTTGCGCTGTGTTGGGTATTTCTACAGGAAGGCCCTGGTATATTGATATTGGTATTGCCTGGGCTTTGCAGAGTTTCATTGCCACTATAGCCTTGGCTAAATACCTTGAAGGAAAAGGGTTTGAGGAATAATGATAGAAATAATCGCGTACATATTTATCGTCGTTGGACTCATGTTTGATCTTTTTGGTTGCCTCGGATTAGTGAGACTTCCCGACGTGTACAATCGCCTTCAGGCTTCTACCAAGTGCGTAACTTTAGGAACCTGCAGTATTCTATTCGGGCTATTTCTATTCCGGGGATTTACTGCCAGTGGAATTAAAGCGTTACTATGTATTGTCTTTTTAATATTGACTGCTCCGGTATCTGCCCATGCTATCGCTCGAGGAGCCCATATCTCAGGAGTAAAACTCTGGGATAAATCAGTCTGCGATAAATACGAAGAAGACAAACAAACAGATGCTCGCCAGGAGCGCAGGGAATGAAATATCCTAAATTGCGGGAATTAAGAGAAGCAATTAAAGCAATCATAAAGGGTCCTTATACTACGAAGTTTCCTTATGAACCTCACGTGCCTCCTGAGAAGTTTAGGGGCAAGCCCGAATTTTATGAGAAAGATTGCGTGGGCTGTTCTGCCTGTGCAGAAGTCTGTCCGGCAACAGCAATCGAGGTCAAAGATGATATTAGAGCAAAACCACCTATGCGCAGACTGGTTTTGCATTTTGACATCTGTATTTTCTGTGGTCAGTGCCAGGCGAATTGCATTACGGAAAAGGGAGTAAAGCTCACTGGAGAATACGATTTGGCTCTATTTAATAGGAATGAGGCTATAGTTAAAGTAGAAAAGGAATTGTTAGTTTGTGAAGAGTGTGGCAAAGTGATTGGAGCTAAAGACCACCTTTACTTTTTGGCGAGTAAGCTCGGACCTCTGACATACGGTAATATGCCTTTACTACTCACCGCATCCGGAGAATTGGAGTTGGTAAAAACCCCACCAACAATAGGTCCTCCTTTGAGGAGGGCACACATCTTTTGCATCCTCTGTCCCAGGTGTCGTAGAGAGGTTCTCCTTGAAGATATCTGGGGCAAAAAGAAACCGGAAAAATAATTGTCTGATAATAAAGAACTGGCAAAACTCAAAAATAGACTCCAGGGTAAAGTACTGATTGTAGGTATCGGGAATCCTTTACGCGGCGATGATGGAGTCGGTCCAGAGATAATAAAGAGATTAAACAACCCTTTACCTCGTCTACTTTTATTTGATGTCGGTGAAACCCCTGAAAATTATTTAGGAAAGATTGTTAAACAGAAACCAGATACAATGGTTTTGATTGATGCGGTTGATTTCGGTAGTTCCCCGGGAACGATAAAGATTATAGAAAAGGACGATATAAAAGATGAGTCTCTTTCTACGCATAACGTGAGCTTGAATCTGGTAGCGAACTACTTACAGAAAGAGACCTCTGCAGATGTATTTCTTTTAGGCGTACAGCCAAAAACTACAGAATTTGGAAAAGAAATTTCCCAGCCGGCAAGAGAAGGCTTGGAAAAGATTGTTAGAATGTTGGAAAGGATTTGAAACTTTCCTTCGAGGTGTATATGCATGAATTAAGTATAGCTCAGGATTTATTCCACATAGTAGAGGATAAAGCAAAAGAGAATAATCTAAAAGTAGTCACTAAGATTGTGGTGGTAGTTGGGGAGGGCTCGGGAATTGTAGAGGATTTTCTGAGGCATAGCCTAATTGATCACTTCATGCCAGGCACTATTGCCGAGAAAGCAGAATTAGAAATCACTAAAGAGCCGTTACAGGCAAGATGCGTAGCTTGCGGGATAGAAATAGATTCCCAGCAAAGTTCTTCTTTAGAATGTCCTAACTGTGGGGATAACAATTTAGAAATTACCCAGGGGAAAAACGTTTACTTGCAAAGTATCGAAGGCGAATAAAAAAGGGGACAGGCTACTTTTTTACTTGACATGAATGGATTAATTGTGCTACAATTATAAGAAAGGTAACACAAAGGGTGTCGACATGGCAAATTTGGTTCGTTTTGGTGTATCACTGGAGAAAGAACTTTTAACTAAATTTGATAAACATATCAAAGAGAAGAATTATGCTACTCGCTCTAAGGCGATTGGAGACTTAATTAGAGAAAATTTAGTCAAGAGGGAATGGATAGAGGGCAAAGAGGTTGTGGGAGCGATTACTTTAGTGTATAACCACCACAGGAGAGAATTAGTAAATAGATTAACTGATGTTGAACATGATTTTCACCAGCTCATCATTTCATCTCAACACGTTCATCTGGATGAAGCCAATTGTTTGGAGATAGTGGTAGTGAAGGGTAAGCCAAAGGAAATCGATAAATTGGCTCAAAGTTTGAAATCAACAAAGGGTGTAAAACATGGCTCTTTGACTATGGCCACAACTGGGAAAGGGATAGCATAGCAGTATTATTTTTTTCTCTATTCGTAACACGATTTTAAAAAATGTATTATCATAATTTAGTGGAGTAGCAGAGCTTGCTCTGCGTTATTAACGCGAAACAAGTTTCGCTACTCCAAAAACTCTGGATCCTCCGATTTCATCGGAGGGTTTCCGTCTTTGACCTCCCTTTCGGGAGGATTCCAGTGCCAGTTTGAAAGAAGAAGGAGGTGAATGAGATGAAAAATCTTTTTGTTGTTTTATTTTTGGTTTCGTGGGTAGGGACAGCAGCGGCTTTTGCCGAACTGGAAGTTTCTGGATTTGTAGATGTTATTGGTCAAGGTCAACAAGGAGAGAACACAACATTTGGCATGGGAGCATTTGAGATTGATTTTGCCTCTGAGTTTTCTTCAAAAGTATCTTTTGAGGGAGCGGTTGTGGTGGAAGGAGAAGAAGTGGGTCTGGGTCAAACACTGGTAGATTTCAAGTTGCTTGAAGAAGACAGGTTGGGATTACAAGTTGGTCTACTTGATATGCCTTTTGGGATTGACTATCAGGTTTTCGCTACTCCCGACAGAAAATTGGTCACACCGCCGCTAGTTACTGAACTGATGATGGATGGTGGTTGGGGAGACGTAGGAGTGAATTTCCACGGCTCTGCACCACGTCTAAATTGCAACGTGTATGTGGTGAATGGAATGGGAGAGGATAGTGGTGTTCCTGTCAATCAAATAACCGATAACAACAATAGCAAAACAGCAGGCGGTCGTTTAGGGTTTTTGCCCATAAAAGACCTTGAGTTCGGCTTTTCCTATGTCCAGGGCCCTTATCTGGATGGCACAGCAGACGAGGCGCTTTCAAGAATTGGAGGAGATATTCAATTTGCTTATGAGCGATTGCAGATAAAGGGAGAATTTGTTATGGGGGGAGAAGAAGTTCCTGGTGCCAGTAAAAATGAACACGAGGGTTTATAGCTACAATTACTGGGTGAAGCAACAGAAAAGGTTTACGGAGTGGCTCGCTATGGCTATTGGAAACCCAAAGGGGGTGATAAGGTAACAAGGACTACTATAGGGTTGGGGTATGACCTCGGAGAAAATATTTCCTTAAGAAGTGAATACCAGATAAATAACGAGACGCCGAGCGTGGACGATAATCTCTTTTCTATGCAGGCGGTAATAAGTTTCTAATATCACACTCATGCTATCAAAAAATAAGTCTTGAGTGAATTTAAAAAAGGAGGTATAATAGCGATGAAAAAAAGAAAAGTAATGCTACTAAAAAGTCTGGTTTTTACAATGGCGTTTTTGATGTGTAATCTGGGTGTGGTCAGAGCTCATTTCGGGATGATAATTCCATCTGATGATATGGTTACTAAAACGGACAATAAGAACATCTCTTTGAAAGTCATGTTTATACATCCGATGGAAGGCGATTACATGAACATGGAAAAACCAGCCCAGTTCGGGGTGATGGCTAAGGGCAAGAAGCAAAATTTGCTGAGGAGCCTTAAGGAAAAGAAAGCAAAAGACTTTTCCACCTGGGAAGCCACTTACAAAATCGAACGCCCGGGAGACCATATATTTTATGTGGAGCCTAAACCCTACTGGGAACCGGCAGAAGATTGTTTTATTGTTCACTATACCAAAGTGATTGTAAATTCACTCGGTATGGAAGAAGGCTGGGATGAAGAAGTTGGTTTAAAAACAGAAATCGTTCCTTTAACCAGGCCTTACGGACTCTGGACGGGCAATGTTTTTCAAGGGATTGTAAAGGTTAACGGGAAACCCGTGCCCTATGCAGAGGTTGAAGTTGAGTATTACAATCAGGATGGGAAGGTTAAATGGCCTGCTGACCCGATGATTACGCAAGTCGTAAAAGCCGACAAGAGTGGCGTGTTTACCTATGCTATGCCCAGAGCCGGCTGGTGGGGATTTGCTGCCCTCAATGAAGATGAAAAGAAGATGAAGTATAAAGGGGAAGATAAAGCAGTCGAGATAGGCGCTGTGCTCTGGATTAAGACACATGACATGAAATAAGAAAAGGTAAAAAGTGACAGGTACTTTTTTCATTCCGCCAAAAAGTAGCCTGTCCCCTTTTTGAAAAAAGTACCTGTCACTTTTTAGTATGGAGGACTTATGCATATTTCAGAGGGTATACTTTCGGCCCCTGTTCTGCTGACGGGCGTGATACTTACTGCTGGTGGTGTTTCTCTGGGGCTCAAAAAGATGGATTATGAAAGAATTCCCGAGGTAGCGGTGTTGACTTCCGCTTTTTTTGTAGCCTCGCTCATCCATATTCCTATCGGTCCCTCAAGTGCCCACCTGGTTTTAAACGGTCTTATGGGTTTACTGCTTGGTTGGATAGCCTTTCCGGCAATTCTTGTTGGGCTGGCCCTTCAGGCGCTCCTTTTCCAGTTCGGCGGACTCACCTCTCTGTGCGTTAATGCCTTCAATATGGCGTTTCCAGCAGTGGTGAGTTTTTACCTTTTCAGGCTCTTCAACAGGAGATATAACCGCTATACGTTTATTTTTTCTGGATTTCTGTGTGGAGTAATTGGTATACTGGGAAGTGCCCTCCTGGTGGCTATAAGTCTGGTAACTACAGGAGAGGTATTTTTGACAGCAGCAAAACTTATAGTGATCGCTCATTTACCAGTTATGATTATTGAGGGGGTGATAACCGCTGCGGCAGTTGTTTCTTTAAATAAAGTAAGACCGGAACTTTTAACCAGAAAGGTAAGAACTTGAAGCCTCTGTGAAGGAATATACGGGAGGAATAATTATGGATACAATAAAAGTTATCTTAATTGGGTTAGTTCTTCTGATATTTCTTTCCAGCGCTGCTTTGTCCCATAAAGTAAACCTGTTTGCTTATACCGAGGATGGAATGGTCTACACGGAAAGTTATTTCAGTGACGGCAAAAAGGTAATGAATTCAACGGTGGAGGTCTTTGATGCCAAGAAAAACAAACTGCTCCTCACAGGTAAAACTGATAAGAACGGCGAATTTTCCTTTAAAATACCTCAAGTCACTGGCCTGCGCATCGTGCTCACTGCCAGTATGGGGCATAAAAATGAATACCTCCTCTCCGAAGACGAAGTGAGAGATGCCCTTGGTATGGTAAGCGCATCGGAGAAGTCACTCCCTGAAAGTGTGGAAAGAGAGAAAAAGGAAACATTTCCTAAAAGCATGACCAAAATTTATGACAGCCGGTTAGAATTCCTCATAGAACAGGCGGTAGAAAAGAAGACCGCTCCTATCATGAGGAAACTCATAAAGATTGAAAAACAGATACAAAAACCTTCCCTACAAGAAATCCTTGGCGGTATAGGCTATATACTTGGACTTATGGGTATAGGAATTTATTTTAAGCATAGATTTAAACATTGAGAAATCCGGAGGAGCAAACTTATGCATCTTGAAGAATTTGCTGAAGGAAAATCTCTAATTCATTCTTTAGACCCACGAATAAAACTGTTAAGTCTTTTCCCGTTTATCGTGGTAGTGGCGATAGCCAAAGGGTTAACTGTGCCTTTTATTGCTTTGATGGTTGGTGTGAATCTGGTCTTATTTTCCCGACTTAATTTAAAAGCAGTGTTAACCCGACTCTTCCCGGTGAACCTGTTTATCCTTTTTCTCTGGTTTATGTTGCCGTTTAGTGTTAAAGGTGAAGGTATATTTACCATCGGTCCTTTAACGGCAACTTCTGAAGGGATTTTTTACGCACTTACTATAACGCTTAAAGCCAACGCCATCGTACTTTCCACCATAGCTCTCATTGGGACCATCCCTATTTTTCGACTTGTACATGCTCTCAGGCATCTGAAAATTCCTGAGAAACTAGTAAATCTCTTCTTTTTTTGTTATCGTTACATAAGTGTTTTACATGAAGATTATTCCGCACTATATAATGCGATGAAAGTGAGGGCATTTAAGCCGGCCACCAATGTTCATACTTATCGTAGCTATGCCTATCTCATTGGTATGCTGGTGGTAAGAAGTTATGACCATTCTGAGAAGATATATCAGGCTATGCTTTGTCGAGGGTTTAGAGGAAGGTTTCCTCTACTTGACCATTTCACTGGTCTAACCAGGAAGGATTTTGTTTTCTTTATTTTTATGATTTTTGTTGCCGTGTGTCTGGTGACATTGGAAGTAGGCAAGTATTTCTGGAGGTTGCCATGATAAAAATACGAAAACTTAAATTTGCTTATCCTGAGAATAAGTTGGTGTTTAACGGACTTGATTTTCAATATGAGAAAAACCAGAAAGTAGGTATTGTGGGACCAAATGGTTCAGGTAAGACAACGCTGTTTTATCTTATTATGGGATTATTAAAACCTCAAGAAGGTGAAATTGAAATCTTTAACAAGGTGCGCAAAACGGAGAAGGATTTTGAAGATGTAAGAAGAAAGATAGGCTTTCTTTTCCAAAATCCTGACCACCAACTGTTCTGTCCCACTGTAGCTGAGGACATTGCTTTTGGGCCACTAAATTTGGGCAAAACACATAAAGAAGCCAGAGAAATAGTTAAAAAAACATCTAATTTGTTAGGTCTGGAAAAATATATAGATAGGGTTTCCTATAGACTATCCTGGGGTGAGAAACGGCTTGTCTGCTTGGCGACAGTTATCGCTATGAACCCGGAGGTTCTTCTCCTGGATGAACCCACTGCCGGACTGGATGAACGTTCCACTCATAAAGTAGTTGACTATCTCAAACATAACGACCACTCCTTCATAATCGCTTCCCATGATATGAATTTTCTAAAAACGCTTACCGATGAAATTTACCTCCTAAACGGCGGAAAAATTCTCTATTGAAAAAGTAGCCTGTCCCCTTTTTCTCAAGGGATAAATTATGGAAACGAGAGCAAAAATAACAGTTAAGGGCATGGTACAAGGTGTCGGTTTTCGTCCATTTGTTCACAGGTTAGCCGAAGAGTTCGGACTTAAAGGCTGGGTGAAAAATACCACAGCTGGTGTGGTTATTGAGGTGGAAGGTGATAAAAGAAATGTAAGGGAATTTTATGATGAGATTACTTTACGGAAACTTCCTCCGGCTCAGATAAAAGAGAAGAAGATAATCTATCAAGCTCCTCGAGGTTATCGGTCTTTCATTATTAAGGAAAGCATTTCCCACCAGCGAAAGGAAGTACTCATCTCTCCGGATATAGCCTTTTGTCAGGAGTGTCTTGAAGAATTGAAAGACAGTTCCGACCGCCGGCACTATTATCCTTTCATCAATTGTACCAATTGTGGGCCGAGATTTACCATAATTAAAGATTTGCCTTATGACCGTCCTTTTACCACGATGAAAAAATTCCACATGTGCCCTATATGCCAGAATGAGTATGAAGATATATCCCGAAGACGGTACCATGCCCAGCCCAATGCCTGTCCCCAGTGCGGTCCAGAGATAGAACTCATAAAAAGTCGAAAATCCGGAAACGAGCCGATTGGCTCTAAATATTACCTTAAAAGTCTGGAGGCACTTCAGGCTACTGTCGAACTTCTAAAAAAAGGGAAGATTGTGGCGATTAAAGGACTGGGCGGGTTCCATTTGGCTTGCGACGCTACAAATGGTGTTGCCGTAGAGAGACTTCGCCAAAGGAAAGTACGCCCATATAAGCCTTTTGCTATTATGGTTCCAGATATAGAGACGGCGAAGAAATATTGTTTGGTCTCTCAACAAGAGGAGGAGTTACTTTCCGATTGGCGGAAGCCTATTGTCCTTCTAAAAAAGAGAGAGCACTCAAGAATTTCTGATTTAGTGGCTCCCAATAATAACTGTCTGGGAGTGATGCTTCCCTATACTCCATTACACTATCTATTGTTTCGTAGCCTTTCTTCTTCCCCTTCCGCTCTGGTGATGACCAGTGGCAATCTCTCAGACCAACCAATCGAAATTAGCAACCAGGAGGCAATAGATAACCTTTCCCATATTGCAGATTACTTTCTTCTCCATAATCGGGATATCTATAATAGATGTGATGATTCGATTATGAAAGTATTCTCAGGGGACCCTGTTGTTATCCGTAGAGCCAGGGGCTATGTTCCTTCTCCGGTCGAATTAGACTATAAAATAGAATCTATACTGGCATGTGGTGCTGAATTAAAAAATACCTTCTGTTTGACCAAAGAGAACTATGCATTTGTTAGTCAGTACATAGGTGATCTAAAAGATTATAAAACTCTGCAATACTATGAACAGATGCTCCGGCGGTTCAAGAAACTGTTTGGCATCAGTCCAAAAATAATTGCCCATGACCTCCATCCAGACTATCTTTCTACACAATACGCCCTGGACATTACCCGTGGAAAGCCTAAAATTATGCGCATTCCAGTTCAGCACCACCACGCGCACATTGTCAGCTGTTTAGTAGAAAACAAGGTGAAAGGGAAAGTTATCGGTGTGGCCTTTGATGGAATTGGCTATGGGACGGATGGGAATATCTGGGGAGGAGAATTTTTAGTTGCCGATTACAGAGATTTCCAGAGAATTGGTCATTTAAAATATCTCCCCCTGCCAGGGGGAGACAAGGCGGTTGATGAGCCCTGGAGAATGGCTGTAAGCCTTCTGGTGGAGGCTTTTGGTGAGAGAATTCCCCGTGTAGACTTTATAGGTAGATGGAAAGAGAAGATACCAATTATTCTGAGAATGATAGAGAAGAGAATAAATTCTCCTTTAACTTCAAGTATGGGGAGATTTTTTGATGGGGTTTCTTCTCTTCTGGGGATATGTGATGTTAATACTTATGAAGGCCAGGCGGCAATGGAACTGGAAAGTATGGCTCAGAAGCTATCCAGCTCTTCTGGGAATTTGCTAACTCAAAAGTACAGATATGAAATACAAGAAGAGAAAGGTACATTCATCGTTGACCCGGCATGGATTGTAAGGGGAATTGTTGAAGATTTGCAAAAGAGGGTTCCTGCATCAGTTATCGCATATAAATTTCACAATTCGATTGCCGATATAATAAAGGAAGTTAGCTTAAAAATCAAGGAAAGAACAGGCATTAGTAGAGTGGCGTTCTCGGGTGGTGTCTTTCAGAACAGATTACTTTTAGGCCTTGCCCTCAGGAAATTGACAGAGCGAGGGTTCATATGTTATTATCAGAAGAAAGTACCTCCTAACGACGGAGGAATTTCTCTGGGTCAAGCGATAATAGCTAACGAAATAATTAAAAAACAAATGTAGCGGCAGAGCGAAGCTCTGCGTCAATGTAGGGGTTCGATTCATCGAACCCGCAGAAACGGTCTCAATAAATTGAGCCCCTACCGAACAAGGATTTGAAAAATGTGTTTGGCTATCCCGGCAAAGATATTAAAAATAGAGAATAATTTGGCTCAGGTGGATATGGCAGGAGTGAAAAGACAAGCCGATATACGTATGGTAAGTAATGCAAGAGTTGGAGAATACGTCTTAATCCATGCAGGATTTGCTATTGAAAAGATTGGAGAGAAAGACGCAGAGGAGACTCTACAGTTGTTGAGGGAGATAATATGAAGTTTGTTGATGAGTTTAGAGACAAAGCTATAGCAGAAAGGATAGTTAAAAAGATAGAAAGATTCGACTCCTTCAAAGTCAACCTTATGGAAGTCTGTGGTACCCATACAATGGTGATATTCAAGCAGGGACTGAAAGGAATGCTTCCCAAGAATGTAAATCTCCTGTCAGGTCCTGGCTGTCCGGTTTGTGTAACCTCTCAAGAAGACATTGATAAGGCGATTGAGTTAGCCAAGGATAGAAATGTGATAATTGCTACCTTTGGCGATATGGTAAGAGTTCCCGGAACCAATTCCAGCCTGGAGAAAGAGAGAGGGAATGGTGCTGAGGTAAGGATTATTTACAGTCCCAGCGAAGCTTTAAGGATTGCCAGGGAGAATCCTGCCAAGAAGGTTGTCTTTTTAGCTATTGGTTTTGAGACTACCTCGCCGCTTATTGCTGCCTCTCTCCTCGATGTCCAAGAAGAGAAAATTGATAACTTTTATATCTTTTCCAGTCACAAGCTCATCCCTCCAGCAATGGAGGCGCTATTGGAGTCAAAAGAGGTAAGGATAGATGGTTTTATCTGCCCCGGCCACGTGAGCGTTACCATAGGGAGTAATGCCTACAAATTTATAGCCCAGAAGTATAACGTTCCCTGCGTGATTGGCGGTTTTGAACCACTCGACGTTTTACAATCTATATATATGTTACTGAAACAGATTAAAGAGAAAAGAACCGAAGTAGAAATTGAATATTTTCGTGCTGTTCATCCGCAAGGGAACAGAATTGCCCAGGAGTTAATAGATGAAGTATTTGAGGTAAGTGATGTTATGTGGCGGGGACTGGGGGCTATTCCTAAAAGCGGTCTCAAGCTTAAAAGGAAATTTTCTGACTTCGATGCGGAAAAAGAGTTCCAACCAAAAACAAGGAAGAGTAAGGAGAATCCAGATTGTGCCTGTGGAGAGGTGCTCAGGGGAGTAAAGAAGCCAACACAGTGCAAATTATATAGGAAAATCTGTACTCCCGAAGAGCCTTATGGACCCTGCATGGTCTCTTCCGAAGGGACATGTGCAGCCTATTACAAATATGGTTAAAGTGGGGCTTTGGCACTCTAAAGAGTGCCCGACCAAAAAGGAATGTAGGGGTTCGATTTATCGAACCCGCAGAGACCGGGCTCAGTAAATTGAGTCCCTACAAATTTAGTGTAAATTTAGTGAATCCAAAATGGTAAAATTTGAAGATGATGCAAAGAAGATTTTACTGGCGCATGGAAGTGGTGGGAAGCTTACCCATCAACTAATCAAGAGCTTTGTGAAGAAATTCCGAAATCTGCCTCTGGCGAAGCTGGACGATAGTGCTGTATTGAAATTCAAGGGTAAACTTGCCTTTACTACAGATTCCTATGTGGTGGACCCCATATATTTTCCCGGTGGAGATATAGGTAAATTGGCGGTCAATGGCACTGTTAATGACCTGGCTATGGTAGGGGCAAGACCTCTATATTTGAGTGCAGCAGCAATTATTGAAGAAGGATTTCCCCTTGTTGATTTGGAAAGGATTGTCGATTCAATGAATAGAGCAGCCAGAGCAGCGGGTGTAAAAATAGTTGCTGGTGATACCAAAGTTGTAGGAAAGGGTGGGGCTGATAAGATATTCATAAACACTTCAGGCATAGGTTTGGTAGATTCAGGAGTTGACATCTCTTCAAAAAATGCACGGATTGGCGACAGGATAATCTTGAGTGGCACAATTGGCGACCATGGAATTGCTATTTTGAGTGCCAGGGAAAGGTTCGATTTCCAAACAAAAGTAAAGAGCGATTCTCAGCCATTGAATGGGATTGTCTGGGAAATCCTGAAAGTAAGCAAGAAAGTTCACACTCTACGCGATCCTACCAGGGGTGGATTGGCAACATCCCTGAATGAGATAGCCGAACAGTCGGGGGTAGGGATAGAGATTGAAGAGGAGAAGATTCCTGTGAAGGAAGAGGTTAAGGGCGTCTGTGAAATGTTAGGTTTCGACCCCCTATATATTGCCAATGAAGGGAAACTGGTGGCTTTCGTTCCTGAAAGGGATTGCGCAAAAGTTTTAAATGTTATTAGAAAGAATAGATACGGAAAAGATGCTCAAATAATTGGAACTGTGGTTTCCAGGCACAAAGGTAGGGTTGTGATAAAGACGAACGTGGGAGGAGAAAGGGTCTTGGATATGCTTACCGGTGAGCAACTTCCGCGAATCTGCTAAAATTTTTCTACAGCGCTTTAGATGAAATGAGGTTAAATAGGAGCCTTTTGAATTTGCAAGGGGCTTCTATTTTTATGTGGGCAGGGCATTTAATGGGTAAGAAGCGAGAATTAAAAGGCATCTTGAGGAAAAGTAAAAGAAATTTCTGGCATATTGATTATTTACTTGAATACTCGGAGATTTTGGGTATAATATATGTGCTGACATCATATGGAAATAGTGAATGTAAGATTGCTTCCCATCTGGGGAAGAGGTTTAAATCAATATGTCCCTAACACTATTCCTGTTTAGCGTAATACTGATTAGTCTTTCTGGAATTATGATGCCTGGCCCCGTGTTTGCAGTGACTTTATCCAAGGGTTATGAATCTCCGGTTGCAGGAATCGGGGTGGCTTTGGGGCATGGGGTAGTGGAAATTCCTTTGATAGCTATTGTTTACTTTGGCTTTGCCAGATTTTTCCATTTGGAATTGGTTAAAACTATCGTGGGCGTTGCTGGAGGATCGATTCTTATTTATATGGGTTATGGTATGTTTAGAATCCGCCATGAGATAAACGAAAGAGCCCACAGTTTTTCTCAAGGCTCTATTACCGCCGGTTTCCTTACGACCGCTTCTAATCCCTACTTCTTTCTCTGGTGGGCAACAATTGGCGCAGCCCTGATGACTAAGGCGATAACATTTGGATTGGCAGGAATTCTTCTTTTCGTTTTGGTTCATTGGCTGTCCGATTTAACCTGGTATTCTTTGGTATCTTTGGTAGTTTACAGGAGCAAACACTTATGGAGCAGGAAGTTACATGGGATTCTATTCGGTTTATGTGGGGGGATACTTATCGGTTTTGGTGGTTGGTTCATATTTTCTGTGGTAAAGGGATTGTAGGGGCTCGATTTATCGAGCCCGTATATAACGGGTCGGATAAATCCGACCCCTACGCCTCTTGGAAGAAGGCCTTAAAATGAAAGTTATCGGTATAATAGGATATAAGGGAAGTGGTAAGACGCATCTGGGCATCAACCTTTCAGAAGAATTAAAAAGGAGAGGATACACGGTTGCTATCGTTAAGCATGTGCAAGGCTCTCTTGACCTTCCCCATAAGGATACTAGTCTATATAGAGGACATTGTGACCAACTTATAGCCATCTCTGATGAGGGTGTAACGGAATTCTTTAAGGGTAAACTCAATTTTGAACAAGCGCTCGAGTCCCTGGATGCCGATTTTGTAATTGTGGAAGGTTTCAAGGAGAAAAAGAACTTCCCCAAAGTTGTGTGTTTAAGAGAGAAAGGTGAGGAGAAGGAACTTTCTGATGGTTTGGAGATTGCCTTGGCTGGGAAAGGAAATTTCAACTCTGATAGAGACATTTCCACCATAGCTGATCTGGTGGTAGAGAAGGCATTTAAGTTGCCAAACCTTGACTGTGGTGATTGCGGCTTTAATAGTTGCTACGAGCTGGCAGGAAAGATTCTGAAAGGTAAAAGAAAAGTTAGTGACTGTACTCGTTTGGGGCGAGATGTAGAAGTGCAAGTGGCTGGTGAGCCGATGGAACTGAATCCTTTTGTATCGGACATTTTACGAAAGACAATAAAGGGATTTCTATCTGGATTGAAAGGTTTCAGAGGAGGGAAAATTAGAATTAAAATTGGGGATGGAGAAGACCGATGAGGACAGAAGAGATTACAAGCTACATATATGGCCCGGTTCCTTCCTGGCGATTGGGGGAGTCGTTGGGTGTTGATATTATACCTTTTAAGATTTGCAGTTTTAATTGTATCTATTGTGAAACTGGGAGGACGACTAACCTTACTGTAGAGAGAAAAGAGTATGTCTCTAAGGATCCTGTTATTGAAGAATTGAAAGCTTTCTTATCAAAAAGGAAAAATATTGACTATATTACTTTTTCAGGTTCGGGTGAGCCCACTTTAAATTCCAAGATTGGTGAAATGATAAACGAAGTAAAAAAGCTCACAGATATTCCTGTAGCTATAGTGACTAATAGTTCTCTTCTTAATAAAGAAGAAGTGCGTGGGGAGTTGAGGAAAGCAGATGTCGTTATTCCTTCTCTGGATGTGGTAAGTCAGTCTCTGTTTGAATCTCTCAATCGGCCACATCCGTCTTTGAAGATAGAGGAAATAATTGAGGGATTAATCGAGTTTCGGAAAGAATTTAAAAATAAAATCTGGTTAGAAGTATTACTGGTTAAAGGGATTAACGATGATCCGGAAGAAATTCGTAAACTGGCAGAAGTTATAGAAAAGATTGGACCGGATAAGGTGCAACTGAGTACTGTGCTTCGTCCTCCAGCGGAAGAAGAGGTTTTTGCCCTAAGTCAAAAAGAGCTTCGCTTGATCCAGAAGAAACTACCAGGGAAAGTGGAGGTAGTCAGAAAATTCAAGAAAGTTCTAAAGGGAGAACATGTAGGAAAACTGGAAACCGATATCAAAAATATTCTTAAGAGAAGACCCTGCACGCTCAGTGATATTTCGTCTGCTTTAAGAGTGAATCCTAAAGAGGTGATGAAAAACTTGACCGTTCTGGAAAGGCATGCGGAGATTAGGGCGGAACTGCATAATAAAAAGAGATATTATATTTCGACTCGACAGAAAAGGACCAACCGGAGAAAAATGATATAGGAGTAAAGATAACAGTTAACACTGTAAAAACTTCCAGCCGAGGGAGAGAAATTGTATCCAGTACTTCTTAAATTGGGACCTTTTACTATTTATACATATGGATTAATGGTAGCAATTGGTTGTCTTGTGGGTTTCTTTTATGTTCGGGAAGAGGCAAGGAGAACAGGCTTCGATACCGACAAGATAATGAGTCTATTTCTCTGGGTGTTAATCTCTGGCTTTATGGGAGGAAGAATCCTCTATGTTTTTGTGGAATGGGAACGTTTTTTAAATGAACCCTTGAGAACCATTTTTGGCCGGGGAGGGTTCGTTTTCTATGGTGGATTTATTTTAGCTTTTGGAATTGGCATCTGGCAGATGAGAAGAAAGAGTTTAAATATCTGGAAAACTGCGGATATCTTTGCTCCAGGAATTGTAATAGCCCATGCCATAAGTAGAATAGGTTGCTTCCTGAATGGTTGTTGTTACGGTCGTCCTACTGATTCCTGGCTGGGAGTCTCCTTTCCGCCAGAGAGCCCAGCCGGTTCTCTGGGAGCACCTTTAATTCCAATACAACTATTCTCCTCGTTAAATCTATTTATCATTTTTGCCATTCTATTCACCTTAAGGCGCTACAAAAAATTTGATGGTCAATTATTCTGGCTGTATGTCCTTCTCTATGGATTGAGTCGTTCTATAATTGAAATCTTTCGGGGTGACCCCCGGGGTCATATCTGGCTCTTCTCCACTTCTCAATTTATAGGTATAATTCTTGCCATTTTAGCACTAATAATGCTTGGGAAATTGGGAAGAGAGAAAGAACAGAATTTGTAGTCGAGGAGACATTGTGACTCAACAAGTTTCACTGGTTATGGCCTTTTTTGCCGGACTTTTGACGTTTCTTTCTCCCTGCATCTTACCACTGATACCTGCTTACATCTCTTTTATTACCGGGGTGTCCATCAATGATTTAGTTAGTGAGAGAGAAGAGAAGAGTAAGATGACCAAGAGAATTTTTTTAGAAATGATTCTATTCATTCTTGGTTTCTCTTTAGTTTTCATCTTGCTGGGAGCTTCCGCTTCCTATTTTGGAAAATCTATGCTTTCACACCTCAAACTTTTGAGAGTTATTGGTGGAATTTTGGTCATCGTGTTTGGTTTGTATATTGCCGGGTTATTTAAAATAAGTTTTTTGGGGTATGAAAGAAAAATTCATCTAAAGATGAAACCTACAAATATTTTAGGTTCTTTTATTGTGGGAATAGTTTTTGCTCTGGGGTGGACTCCCTGTGTTGGTCCTGTTTTGGGAACAATACTTACTTATGCCGCCACTCAGGAGACTATCAGGGAAGGGGTCTTTCTTTTGGGTTCCTACTCTCTGGGATTGGGTATTCCTTTTCTCGTCTCGGGTCTGGCTGTTAACCTTTTTCTTAGGGGATTCAGGAAGATAAAGAAATACTCAAGGCTAATATCAGTAGTAACCGGAGGGCTGCTGGTTCTATTTGGAATTCTGATTTTAACTGGCAAATTCCAATTCATAATGTAATTCACATAAGGGGGAGAAATGGAAACTGTTCTAAACGATGGAAATTTCGAGGAGGAAGTTCTGAATTCAGAAATGCCTGTCCTGGTAGATTTCTGGGCTGAATGGTGCACACCCTGTTTAATGGTTGCCCCAGCTATCGAAGAGATTTCCCGGAAGTACGCAGGTCGCCTGAAAGTGGGAAAACTTAACGTAGACGAAAATCCTCTCATCAGTGCAAAATATGGAATTCAAAGCATTCCCGCTTTCGTAATTTTCAAGAATGGAAAAGTGCTCGGCCAGACTGCCGGGGCTATGCCCAAGGAAGCATTAGAAGCCAAAATTGGAGAAATTCTGGATGAGTGAATATGATATTGTTATTATCGGCGGTGGACCGGCAGGTTTGACTGCCGGTCTCTATACAACTCGCGCGAGGCTGAAGACTTTACTTTTGGAAAAGATTGCTCCTGGAGGCCAGGCAGCCCTCGCTTGGACAATAGAGAACTATCCTGGGTTTCCTGAAGGGATTGGCGGACCTGAATTGATGGAGAGGACCAGGAAGCAGGCTGAGAAATATGGACTGGAGATTAAAAGTGGAGAAGTGGTAAAGGTCAATGCGTCTTCAGAAAATGAGCAGTCCAAGGGAAAGCTGGAGAAAGTAGTTAACACAAAAGAAGAAGAGTACAAAAGCGTAGCTTTAATTGTGGCTACAGGGACCAGACCAAGGAAATTGGAAGTCCCGGGAGAAGAGAGACTGATTGGTAGAGGAGTCTCCTATTGCGCTACCTGTGATGGACCATTGTTTAAAAATCGGAAGGTTATCGTGGTAGGTGGTGGAGATGCCGCAGTAGAAGAAGCACTATTTCTATCCAAATTTGCAGAGAAAGTCACTTTAATTCATCGTCGGGAGGAACTCAGGGCAAGCAAAATTATCGAGGAGAGGGCGGTTTCCAATCCAAAATTGGAATTTCTCTGGAAGTCAGTAGTGACTGAAATTTTTGGAGAAACTGAAGTGGAGGGTGTTAAGGTAAGAAATCTGGAGACAGGAAAAGATTTGACATTAGAAGCAAAAGGCATATTCGTCTCCATAGGTACCGTCCCTAACACCGGGTTCCTGAAGGGTGTAGTGGAGATAGACGAGGAAGGATTTATTATTACAAACGAAAATATGGAGACTTCAGTTAAAGGGATATATGCTTGTGGAGATGTGCGGAAAAAATTGTTGAGACAGGTAGTGACTGCTTGTGGCGAGGGAGCAACTGCTGGTTTTGCCGCTGGGCAATACGTTGGGAAATAGGAAAAAGGTAAGGTCTGATAGAATGTAGCTGCCCCGATGAATCGGGACGAAGCTCTGCTTCGATGTAGGTAGTGTAGGGGCTTGTCCCCGTAAAAATTACGCCCATAAAGGGCTACACTACCCGCTTTGCTGCTACAAATTTCAGAAAAGAGGGGAAAATGAAAAAAGCATTACAAAAAAGTGTGATAATTTTTGTGCTTTTGATCATCTGGGCTTCAGGCTGTGGGGTTGAAATGGAAAGAGAGGAAATAGGAGAAATGGAAGAGGTCGTAAGCGCTGAAAAGGAATGGGGAGATGCCCCAGATTTTACTCTTCCCGACCTTGAGGGAAATAGTTTAACTCTTTCGGACTTTAGGGGAAAAGTAATTATTCTCAATTTTTGGGCTACCTGGTGTCCTCCCTGTCGCAAGGAAATTCCAGATTTTGTAGAACTTTATAAGAATTATAAAGATGAAGGACTGGTTATCATCGGGGTGAGTCTCGACAAAGGAGATAGTCGTGTGGTTAAACAATTTTCGAAAAATTACAAAATTAATTACCCTATAGTCCTCGGTAATGTTAACGTCACCCAAGATTACGGAGGAGTTAGGGCAATTCCCACTACTTTTATCATCGACAGAAAAGGCAATATCAGAAAGAAGTACGTCGGTTACCAACCCAGAGCCACTTTCGAAAATGCGGTTAAAAGATTATTGGAAATTCCCTGACAGTCCTTTATATAATATAATTGTAGAGAATTATGATGAAAATTTTGATAAAGGGAATGATTGAAACTTCGCTACTTGATTGGGATGGAAAGATCGTTTCCACTCTATATACGCCCTATTGTAATTTCAGATGTCCCTACTGTCAAAACGCAGGACTGGTCCTGAATCCTGACCAGTATGAGACAATTCCCTTCGAAGTAATCTCCAATTTTTTAATAAACCATCGAAACTGGATTGATGGAATATGTCTTACCGGTGGAGAACCCTGTTTTTTTGAAGATTTACCGGAATTTCTGGAAAAAATTCGCAATTTAGGAATGGAAATAAAACTCGATACCAATGGCACTTTCCCAGAAATGTTGCAGAGAGTGATAGATAGGGGGCTGGTCAATTATGTGGCTATGGACATTAAAGCGCCCTTAAATTTTAATGCCTATGAGAAATCAACAAGGATAAAGAGTAAGGAATTATTGGAGAAGGTTAGAGAAAGTGTTGACTTAATAATCCATTCTGGAGTCGATTACGAATTCCGCACCACGATGGTTCCCAATCTCCACAGCGAGGAAGACATCATGGAAATCGCACGAGAAATAGGAAGAGCAAAGAAATACGCTTTGCAGAACTTTTCCAACCGGGAAACAATGGACCCCGAGTTCCAAAAAATAGCTCCATACAAAATTGAAGAATTGGAAAAGATTTGCGAGCTCTGTCTTCAGTATGTTCAGTGTTGTGTCGTGCGGGGAAAGTAGAAATCAAATGAAAAGAATTAAGATTGTTTCCATAAATAGAAGTGATAAGAAGGGCACGGTTAAAAGGCCTGTAGGAGAGGCGACCTTGAGGAGAAATTGGGGATTGATGGGAGATGCCCATGGTGGTTTATCACATCGGCAGGTGAGTCTTTTAGGAATAGAAAATATTAGAAAGTTCATTTCTCAATCGGCAAAGCTCAAACGTTCTAAAAATGTGAGGTTCAATATCGGTCCGGGAGATTTTGCAGAGAATATTACCACTGGGGGCTTTGACCTTAATGGCTTACGCATTGGCACAAAGCTGAAGTTGGGAAATCAGGCTGTGATAAAGATTACCCAGCGGGGCAAAGAGTGTCACACTAATTGCGAAATAAGAAAGTTAATAGGCAATTGCATTATGCCCAAAGAGGGTCTATTTGCAAAGGTAATCTCGGGAGGAAAAATAAAGGTAGGAGACCCTATAGAAATTGAGGGGGAAGGATTATGACGAGTCTACCGATTAAAGAGAAACTTAAGAGAGGAGAATTTGTTGTCGGCCCTTTTATGAAGTCCCGTGATCCGGCAATGGTGGAAATAGTAGGCCTTGCTGGTTTCGATTTTGCCATTTTGGATATGGAGCACAGTGCACTCTCTATTGAGAGCGTGGAAGATTTGATAAGAATGGCAGAAATTAGAGGCATCGATTCAATAGTCAGGGTTCCCGAAATATCGGAATCTGCAATTTCAGGACCGCTGGATGCAGGAGCAAGTGGGGTTTTAGTTCCCCACGTGGACACCAGAAAGCAAGCAGAAGAGGTGGTATTTCTATCGAAATTTTCTCCTTTAGGAGAAAGGGGAATGGACGTATTTGCTCGTGCCGCTGACTATTCTCACCTCCCCAAGGAGAAGTACCTTAAACAGGCGAATAGAAAAACTCTTTTGATTGTCCAGATTGAGGGGAAGAAAGGAGTGGAAAATCTCGACGATATATTGCTGGTTAAGGGTCTGGATACCATATTTGTCGGACCTTATGACCTCTCTCAGTCGCTGGGAGTTCCTGGTGAGATAGACCATCCCAAAGTTACGGAAAAGATTAAACAGGTGGTGGGAAAGGTGAAAAAGGCCGGTCTCTCTCTGGGAATATATGTGGATGATGTAGAAACGGCAAAGAAATGGATTGATTTGGGTATCCAGTTTATTGCTCTTCTTGTAGATGTGGTGATATTTTTCCAGGCCTGCCGTTCACTGGTTGCCCCTCTAAGAAAAGACAGAATACGGGGACACAATACTTAATTATTGAACCCGATGCTGGACTTTTGAAAATTTTGCCAAATCTTCTATATATAATAGGCAAGCATGACTGGACTATTGGATGTTGAAAAATTTTTTCAACGAACTTGAGGAAATAGTGGGAAGAATATTAAAAAGGGGAAAGGGAATCGAGTAAGATAATTAAGTATTGTGTCCCCGGAATTGTGGAGGCGTCAATTGGAAGTAAAAAGATTAAAACATTTAGCAAAAGATAACCAGAAAAGTTTGGTTAATTTTTTGAGAGATATGGTGAGAATTCCCAGCCTTTCTGGTCGAGAAAACAAGGTTGCTCTTCGAGTAAAAGAAGAGATGGAAAGGGCTGGATTTGACGAAGTGTTCATTGATGGCATTGGAAATGTAATAGGACGAATCGGTTCGGGGAAAGTCAGGATACTATACGATGCCCATATGGATACTGTGGATATTGGCGATAGAAAAAACTGGAAGCATGACCCTTTCGGAGCGGAATATAAAAGTGGAACTATTTATGGAAGGGGAGCGTGTGATGATAAAGCAGGGGTCGCTTCAGCCGTATATGGCGGCAAATTAATGGCAGCTCTCGGACTAAGAGGAGATTGTACACTCTACGTTGCTTGTAGCGTGGAAGAGGAATCGGCTGGGGGTAAAGGCATCGAATATCTAATAGAGGAAGATAGACTTAAACCACATTTTGTTGTTCTTGCAGAACCGAGCAGTCTCAATATTATTCGTGGACACAAAGGAAGAGTGGGAGTGAAAATTTCTATGAGAGGCAAATCGGCACATGCGGGCATTCCCTGGAAAGGAATAAATGCCATCTACAAAATGGCGCCATTAATTCAGAAGATAGAAAAATTAAACAGTAGACTTCCCTCCGCTCCTCCTTTGGGCAAAGGAACCGTAACCGTTACCAAGATTGACTGCGAGAAGGCTTCCTTAAATGCCATCCCTGATAATTGTACTATCTACCTCGACAGGAGGACAAATACAAAGGAGAGTGAACAGAGTGTAAAACGTGAATTGAGAACTCTTATGGGAAAGGGTGGAAAATTGGAAATTTTGCAAAAGTTCTTTACTGCATGGGAATTACCGCGGGAACACCCTTTAGTCATCTCTTGTGTGGAGACTTATAAAGTTCTTTTTAAGAGGAATCCTAAAATTTTCCTCTGGCCATTCTGCAGTAATGGAAGTTATACTATGGGTGAAAAAGAGATACCCACCATAGTTTTTGGGCCAGGAGAAGAGAGATTTGCCCACGCAGCTAATGAGCAAGTGAAGGTCGAACAGCTTGTCCAGGCAGCAATGTTTTATGCCGTGCTACCTGGAATAATAGTGAAAAGATATAGGAAAACCTGAACACTTTGCTCTTTAGGGCTGGAGAGCGAAGGAGTCTTGGCTATATTTCTATTCAATCAATTTTGTGCTTGACAAGGGAAGTACACTTTAGTAAAATTATTTCAGTTTTTATCTGATTGTAAGCGTTTCTTAATTCATCTTACAACTCTGAGTTTACCATCCTTAAAACAGCAATTAATTTCCTTGACCGGAGTTTTACTGTGCGACCTAAGCAGCAATTCACACCTTTATTGCATCCTGGCAGAAATTTAAAAATATCCCGGAGTAAATTCTGCAATTTTAAATTTTTTATAGTATTTTGGAGGTGATGCCTATAGCAGTGATACGCTAAACAATTGTAGGCACGGTTTTAACCGTGCAGCACAGATTGAATCTGTGCCTACAAT